>Ga0306869_1000009_pt1 | contig 131737 bp, 140 predicted proteins | sample AntRauTorckE6833_FD_190421 | JGI IMG/M metagenome (GOLD analysis project Ga0306869, IMG submission 190421) | Saline lake microbial communities from Rauer Islands, Antarctica - Metagenome Torckler E6 #833 (v2) (version 2) | ecosystem: Environmental > Aquatic > Non-marine Saline and Alkaline >... | reverse complement strand
AAAGGCTTTGCCAATTTCCTCAACCCCCCCCCCCCATTTTCTCTAAACCGTTCCGTATTCCAGCGTGCGGCATAGAGATATTTAGTGATAATAATAGGAATCGAACCCATAAGTAAATGCATTACCCTTGACCCAAGCGAACTAGTATAAGCCCTGTCATATTACCATTGTACCCCCAGAGAGAATCGAACTCCCGTTAATACTATTCGCCTCTTCCGTGTAAAGGAAGTGCTCTTACCACTGAGCTATAGGGGTATTTTATATTTGAGCATATAGTTGGATTCGAACCAACGATGAGATTAGTTATCAAGTTTATACCAATTAAATTGATTTGTTGTTCTGATTCTATGGCAGTTAGCACAAACAATGTCACATTTTTTCATCTCTTCTAATATTTGTTCCCACTTAAAATGTTTTAACATTGTTGCAATACCATATTTTTTTTCATTTCTATCTCTATGGTCAAACTCAAATGTTATTATATTATCCTCACCACAATCCATACAAGTATGTTGTTTTAATAAGGTTAACATATTAATCCTATTCTCTTCAATTAACGTTTTAATTCTTTTATTTGCCCTATCCTTATATTCATCTTTATATTTTTCATAATGTTCTTTATATTTTCTAACTTCATTATAACAACTTTTACATTGAGCGTGACGTTTACCAGTTTTTTTATTTCTAAAAAAGTACGCTTCTATTTCTTTTTCTACTTTACATTTACTACAACTTTTCATTTCCATGACACCTATATTTCTATATAAATGTCTTATAAGTCTGCAAAAGTTAAAAAACTTTTGCAATTAGTGAGTGTAAGGTCAGATTCGAACTGACGACTTTCAGGGTTGCAACCTTCTATCTTGGACCACTTGATTACTTACACATTTTAAAAATAGGTTTTGCAGACCGCCCCTTTTGACCACTCAGGCACATAGGCAAAAAAAAAAAGCCCGATATTTCTATCGAGCTTTACTTAGTTGTACTTTTATGTTATCATGAAAAATAACTTGAGTTAACTGCATAGCTCGATGGGCTGGTGACTACCACCAACAGACATAAAGATAATAAGTTAACTAAATTTTTCATTTGCTTTTTATTTTGAGCTTTCGCTTCTTTGTTATTAATATATAGTACAAATATACTAAAACATTTTACTTAAACAAAGGTTTTTTATACTTTTTTTTAAATTAATTTATAACTATTTGATTTTCAGTCACTTTATTTATTAATATTTCTTCTGTAAGTGTTTATTAATTTGTAATTATTGTCTAAAGCACTTAAATTACCTTCACTTAAAGCCTTATTTATTTTAGGTTTCAACTCTTCTAATAGTTCATCTAACCCATCTTTCCATTTCTTAAGTCTGGCTGCTTCTTCAAAATCTTCACTTTCTATGGCGTTATTTATAAGCTTATAATAATCTTCGTTATTAACTGGGTAATCATCACCCTCTTCAACAATTTCATAACTAATATCCATCGTATCGTTTGAAGTATTATGTGTTGTTATATCAGTGAGTGGGTAATGGGTAAAGTTTTCAAATAAGTCATCAGTAAGTGTTCGTAATTCTGAAGCTTTATTAACGACTACTAGGTATTTTAGACCAGCTATTGTGTCCCAAGTTATTTTAGTTGCTATCCAGACGGCACCTGATATATCTTCTATCTCTTTAGGTTTACCTAATCTAGGTATCTCTTCGGGTCCACTTAAAAGTTTAGTTCTTAATGATTTTATAGTGTTAGTGTCGTCTACATTAAAAAATAAACCTATTAGTTCATCGATGGTAGGGGACTCTTCTTTATCTAAAAAACTCTTATCCATGTTGTTCATTAATATTTCTAATTATTATAAGTTGTAATTTATTGTTAACCATATTTTTTATTTTTACGTTGCTATTGTATTTAAGATACCTAAGACATTTTTTATTGTCATTTCATTATCAGTATTTTGACCAAGCCATAGACAATATTTTCTTAAGTCTTCTCGGTCAAGTTGGTGATGTTTCTTACCTTGATACCTACCACTTATTATGTGGTATTCGTCTTTAAATCTTCTGAAGATATCACACCTAGGGTTTTTATAAACCTTTTTCGTTTGACAGATGTCAAGTAATATACCCTCTTTAACACTTCCATATTTAATCATATATCTATCACCAAATTTTAAATTCATGCATGATATTACCATGGCATTATTGATGAATCTCTCGCCTTTGATTTCTCTACCAAAATCATCAACTAATTTATTAAATACTATTGTTCTTGTTCCGTTGTCGTGGTTGATGAACCTTTTGAAGGTTCCAAAAATGCGTTTAATCATGTAGCAAAGATACAATATTTATACCCTAAAAACAAGGGTTACACCTTTACTTTTTATCCTTAATATCTATACTTAACATCATCTAAAAGTGAACTTTATGGGAATCATTTATTTACTAAAAGACGGTAACGGAAATTATAAAATTGGTATTACAACAAGAAAGAGTACCAGCAGGGTTAAAGAACTTCAAACAGGTAATGCTGAGGAAATTAAAGTTGTGGCTGAATTTAAATCTGAATATTTTAGAAAACTTGAAAGTGTAATGCATAGGACATACAGCGATAAGAGAATGAAGGGTGAATGGTTTCAACTTGAAAATAAAGACACCCAGAATTTTATTTCTGAGTGTCAGTCTTTACATGATAACTTTCAAATGTTAAATGAACTTGGTAACCCATTTATTTAATTATATTGACTATTTCAAAGGTTTTCCAGATTTTATACTCTGAAGTATTAATGATGTAGTTATTAAAGTTATCACCTATTTCACATTCAACGTATACGGTATTAATGTATTCTTGGAATGCTCTAATTGCATCACCTATTTCTTTACCTTCTAGATTATACATATCCTTAATCATACCACCGTTAAATTTTAATTTAACTAATTTATCTACCGCCTCTTTATAATCGATTACCGCTAGATAATACTCAATATTAGCCTCAGGAAAATGGTCTATCAGTATGTCAACTATATTTTCTTTAGTTACCTCAATATATTCCTTATCATAGTCATAATTAGGGCCCATACCCTCTATGTATTCTAAAAATGACATGTAGGATTTCCTTTTAAGGTTTCTCTCACGATTTACTTTATTAAGATTACTTAATTTAAACCTTTCAGGGTTAAATAAATGTGAGGTTGTTGTGAACTTAAAAATATCTTCTAATCCTTCAAACCCTTCTAAAAACCTATCATAATCTAAACCTAAAAAGGAATAAATCTTTCGATAATCCTTAGATATCATTATCTTATGTTTGGTGCTATTGTCCTTACCGTATCTATTGTACCATAAACCTTCTTGACCAAACTTAACACCAATTGATTGAGCTAATCTACCTATAAAATTACCTAGGTCATTATAAGCTAGATAATGATAGTTTGAATCGAAGTCATCTGCGTCTACTAAGATTAAGTCTACTTGAACTTCCTTATAATCAAAGGACCAAGAGTTACCATTATGGAAAATCTCATTTGGGTTAAAGTTTACTTCTATGTATTCCCTAACAAATGACCCATCCAATTCTTCGCCCTCTACATCTTCGTTACTTATAATAATATCGATGTCACCAAATGATTCTTTATTTGTGTAAAATAGAGGTACGTCGACTTGTTCAAAGGTTTCAGATAGAGTATCAACAAGCTTTTTACTTACTGTATCAAACTCTTCTCTAGAGTACCTTCTTGTTTCTACGTTTTTTAATGCTCTTCCTCCCATAATTAATTTATTTCGTAATTTTCTTTAATTGTACCTTCTGGTACATATAACACTTTTCTATCAAACACTACCTTCTCTTCTTCGTTTGAAGATAACCACTCATTCTTTTTAGTCTCGTCATCATATTTTTTGCCATACACCACAATTTTAGGTGTATCTGAAAAACTTATGTTAACGTTATCAGCTCTAAGCTTTTCATACTTATTCTCACCGTTATCTAACGTCTTATAAATCTCGTAGTATTTAACTTCGTCAATATAACCAGCTCCAACAAAAAAGGTTCTTCTCGAACGGCCATTGATTTCGTCATCAGTTGTTAATTTCAATAATTCGTTTGAAGTTATGACTACTTCGACAGTTCTACCCAAATTTGACGTTTTTGTTTCTGCTACTAAAAAGAAAATAAGACTACCAAGTATAAAACCAATGATGGGAGGCCCTATTATCGTAAAGCAACCATCTTCTAACAAATTTTTAGAGTTAGCGCCAAACCTTGATATTAATAATATATAAAACACAGCTGTTGTTCCTAACACAAACATCGTATAATAATTAAGCATTACTCAAATATTTTAATTAATGTATCTTTTTCTAGAGTATCTAATGATAGGTCAGTTATACCTTCTTCTTCTTTATAATCTGTTAAGGTAGCACCTAGCTCAACTAATAACTCATTTAATGATAATGGATTTTTCCATTGTTGATACAACCCTTTAGTTAATAGTTTGGAGGTATTAGCATTAAGAGAAACACTGCTGGACCCAGAACCAAAATTCAGTAATACAAATGATTGTTGCTCAACTTCAGGTATCATTATACCTAAGGCTGTTTGTTTACCAACCGTCTCTGTTTTCATTTCAGCTAATAATTTATTAGGGTCCATCATATACTTTTTATCTATATCACTACCTTTACCAATTATTACTTTGAACCCAGAAACTGAGTTACCCCGAAATACATTATTAAGTACCAGTGTAGGTGCACTGAGACCTTTATTAGCGTACAAGTACTCGACTGCACCGTTAGGGGCATCAACGATATCACCTGAGAACATTAAACCACCTCTCTGATTGTAAGATGAGTTCCACCCTACCTTACCATCTATATTAAGGCCAGATAAATCTAAGTCATTAGCACCCCATGAATTTTCCCAATATATTCCAACTGCTAATTTTTCACCGTAAAATTTAGTACCTGTTGGGATATTACCTACAAACATCTTCTCAGATGTAGGTAGACCGTATTTAACATCATGAGGTATAAAGAATTTTTTACCTTTTAAGTTGAACCTATCTTTCATGTAAGAAATTATGAAATCATAATTCTCATGCACCACTGGGTTATTGAAGTTTTTATTAGACTCAGTTGCCCAAGATTTACCATTTCTGATTCTGTACACAAACGTGTCTTGGTTGTTTATCCTCGTATAACAAGCCGATAAAGCTTTAAACAACGCAAATGGTGTTGCATTATCTAACCAGTGTAAATCTTCTTTAGTTAGACGTGAACTAGTGGCTAAGTTCAATGGATTGGTTACCATAGGTTTATGATACCTCTTAGATAACTTACTTATCCTGTTAATAGTTTTTGGTCCCCTGTTTTTATAAGCTAAGAACAAAGGTTTAAATCTATTGAATATTTCAGACAACCTTTCTAACCCAAATTTCTTGAAATCAAGTGTTGGGTTATAAGAACTTCTTTCAATTGCACTTATGGCACTTTCATTTTTTATAAGTAAGGTCTCCCCTGTTGTCTTATAAAAGACATATCTGAAAAACTCAACTGGGTCTTTTGGGTAGATACCATACTGGTCAGCTATCTTAGCAATAACCTCCTTATTTTTAAAGTTCTCGTTACCAGTGAAGGTATAGTCCAAAGTATCAACCAAAACACTGATAATGTCATCAACTGTTTCTTCTGTCAAAGCTATACCAGACTTTAAAAGATTAAGACACTTCTTTGTCATTTCTTCTTTACTGTAACCCTTAATGACTTTAAAGACTAACTCCACGTCTGGCACCTCTAGTACCTCATTTGGTATATAAGCCTCACTACCAAAATTACTTCCGTAAGTTGAAATGTAATTAGTAAGTTGCTCAATTAGTAATTCAAATCTTGATGATGACTGTATTTTCTCCCAAGACTTGTGGAATGTTTTATTCAAATCATTACCACTTAATTTCTCTTCCTTATAATACTTAAGGATTTCATCTTTGGCCCACATAGCACTAGGTTCAATAATGAACCCTTCTAGTGACATAAATGGTCTTACGTTACTATCTTTAGCTAATACGGCGTTGAATAATTTTAATGTCTTCATTTTAATAGAAATTAAGTTAATAGTTGCAAATATGCAATTTTATATTTAAGTAACAAGCTTTTTTCGTTTTAATTTTTTGAAATTATAATTAAATATCGAAAAGGTTTTTGTATAATTATGTCTCTCAGAAAATCTTAGTTTCTTTTTCTTGGTGTTTATGACCCTAAAACCCTTCCCTCTTAATCTAGCTGGGCGATAAAACCTAACCCAAAACTCACCTTTCATTACGCATAAATAAAATACCTTATTTTTGTACGTTTTCATTGTTTTCATGTCATTCAAATTCTATTAGGTAAGCAATTGTACATTGTTTAGCGTTGTGAACTACCCACCCACGCCATAGGTGATGGGATGGGTTTTACGTTCCATGATATAAACTTTGTTACTTTGAGATGTTAAGCCGTTGTCAACTGAGACATGAACTAGTTTTGCGTACCTTAATCCGTTTTCTTTAATGACCATGTTTCTAATTATTTAGTGCAAATATAATGATAATAATATTAATACACAAAGCTTTATGTGATAATTTTATGATATTTTACTTTTTTCAATGATATTTATTACTATAAAAAAACAATACATTATGGTAAAGAAAATTAAAGACTGGATTAAAGCTACAGGTTTAGAAAACCTGGGATGGGCAGGTGGATGTGCTGCTTCATTATTATTTATTGGAGGTTCAGTAGGTACCTTTTTAGGTGGAGCTTGCGCTGGGTTGTTTATTTACATGAACTACGCAGTGATTAAAGAACTAATCAAAAACATCGATTAAAAAAAAAAAGCCTCTTTTATAGAGGTTTTTTTATTAGTATTTAATATATGAAACTTTTAATGTTTCATAACCCGTTTCAGTATTTACCCACTTTAAAAACTTATTTTCATCAGTTAGTGTATCTTTAAATTGTTCATACTTTTCGTAGAACTGTACATTAAAAAACTTTTTAACATCTTTTAAATTATTAAAGCTAGTTGTTTCCCCATTGTTATCTATCAACATAACAACGCTCTTTTTTACTGGTGTTTTATTCATTCAATTAAATTTTTAATTAGTAAATCAACAATATATTTAGAATGGGCTTCAGTTTGCCTAGTAGCTTTCAAAGCATTCCCTTCTAAACTATCATCTTTTGTGTTAACGGCAACACCAAAAGTCATGTGTAAACCAAAATGAGGTCTATATAAGCCAACTTCTTTCCTAATTGAGTGTAGTTGTCCTCTAGATTCTTCAGGTACAACTAACCACCAGTAAACGCCGTCTGAGTGCACATCTGTAGATAACTTTATCTCAATAGTCTTACCATTCCACTTTTTCTTTACTTTATTCCACTTACTTAAGTTTTCACCCAAGTCTCTATGACTATCGTTTATAAAAGTTACGTGAGCTTTTCTTATAGATTCACTTAAATGCAGGTTGTAACGCTTCTTAACAAACCATCGATAGTATTTTTTAATGTCACCATCAAACTCAAGGAAAGCAACTTTCTTCCAGTTACTTTGCCTTGAATGTTTGCTAGTAATCTCTGGTGGGTCAAAAACCAACCTACCTTTTATTTTAAATGTCTGTTTCATGAGACAAAGATAAGATTTTATTTTTAATATCAGACATAATTACTTTAAAATTTAAATCAAATCTGATATTTCACCATTATTATCGAAAACCAATAGTTGACGTTTTCCATTCTCATGTACTAAAGCGTGACCATAAGCGTGAGTACTAATACCTTTTCTAGTGTAGTATTGGTTAACGTCAGCTGTAAGTCCTACAGAAGTTACACCGTCCATGATAATTGGTGAATGGTTATGGCCATGTATCATCTTAAAATTAAACCTCTTGTATTGGGTTATTGTACCTCTGGAACCATTTGTACCATGGTCACCGTGCATAGCCAAGTTGAACCCTTTCACTTTAAGTTGGTCACCGTATTTAAGGTACTTTATTTCGTCACTATCCTCATACTTATTGTGTATCAAGTAACCAAATATATTACCATACTGCTCTAAATCAACTGTTTGCTGAATCATAGCATATTCTAAATACGCTGGTGAGTTATGTAAATCCTTTTTCCAGTTCATATCGGTGATGTGCCTATCTAAAAACTCATCGTGATTAGATTGCACAACATATGCTTTACTACCACCACAATCACTTAGTAGTTTTTTAGGAAACTCTACAGCACTATCAACCTCTTCTTTAATTTTAAATTTGTTTTGCATAATCTTACGCCTTAAAACAAATGTATCTTTTCTTTCATGAGGATTAAACCTAGCACCATCAAGAACGTCGTGCAACACATGTACTTTTGGGTTCAATTTAGCACACAACTCTTTAGTTTTATTATATATATTTTCATCTAAAACTTCATTGTGAATATCACCCCATATTAAAGCTTCAGTAGCACCAATCTTAGTGACTCCTTCTGGTGTTACCTTATAACATAAATCCGTAAACTCACCATCGTCAGTAACATATATGTTTCTAGGTACGTGGCAAGTCCCATCCTTTTTAAGTTCTATAATTGTAAACCCATATGAATGGTGGATTGAGGCCTTATCACCTGCCTTACTTCTAGAGTAATTTTTCCTCGTTATCGAACCTGTGGTACACATCGTTCTAAGTGGAGTGTTTCTTACTCTAGCTTGAGTCTTAAAGTGTATTCTGAAAGCCCCTACCACTAAATGACCATCATCAGTTAGTGAATCCAAGCCACTCAATGGCATTGTTGCTGTTGGTGTTACGTGAGTGTCTGCTGCAACTGTTGTGTCACCAAACTCAATTTTATTATAATAAATGTTTTCTCTTACTTCATCTACCCACCACATATCTTTTTTCTTGTTCTGGTCCTCAGTTGGAGTTGTAGGGTTTCTATATCTAACTGGTATAACAGCTAAGTTTAACTCTTTAGATAACTCCTTTTTCAAGAAATCTTTATATTGCATTATCGAAGCCAATTGTTTTCTATTTATTGGCGTCTCATTTTGGGCCGACGTTACCGCTAATACATCAGTATCAAAAGGTAAGTTTTTCATACGAGCCTCCTGTAACTGAGTTGGTAATCTAGAATGTGGTTTTTCTAAATTCAGTTTATTTAACCACCAGTTCCTAATGGTTCTTCCAGTTACACCGAACTTAGAGCCTAAGATTTCCATCTTCTCAACATGTTTAAGTTCGTCATCGTAATAGGTCATTCTAATGTAATCCTTATCTTCATCAGTAAGGTTTTTAAAACTACCCTTTTTATTCTTGTTTTTATTCTCCATATATTTACTTTTAAGCTAATTTCATATCTTTAAGGAACTCTCTTAAAAAGACGTTACTTTCACCTCCAACTAGAGACACCCATTTTTGATAAGAATGTACTTTATCTATTTCCCATTTACTAGCTTCTAGATTACTTACATTTTCAGGTAATTCATCAAAGGTAAAGTCTGGGTAAAGTTTTTTATTAAAAACTCTTTCATCCACTAAGAACACAATGGCGCTTAACATAGAGTTAAGGTCTGGTTCATAAAATGTAGATACTTTAATGTTATTATTTTTAAGGGTAATTAAATGCTCTTGCATAGTACCAATATAAGTTATATCCCTAAAACCGTGTCTAATAGTATGACCTTCGTTTGAAGTACCGCCATTTAGTATAATAGTCGTTTTCCATTCTTTTAAAAACCTCTTATACCTTACATCGGTTCCGTATTCGACCACATAATTATCTTTAGCGTGGTCAAATTGAATTCCTTTTTGAGTGTCAGATATGTTATATGGGACCAACCCATACATCTTATACTCCAAATACTTTTCAGGTTTATTTGGAAGCTCTCCATATATAAGTCTATAGTTAGACTTGGCTTCCTCTATGAACAACTCAAACTCTTTATACGATACTTCATCTAACATAAAAGAATCTTCATCTTTAACATCGGTTGGTCTTAATTTGTGGTCACAACACCATTTATATAAACTTGCTTTTTTATGCATATTTAAAAATTTCTAGTATCGTTAATAAAAAGTTCTTTATTAGATTTCATCCAAGATAAAACCATGTTTTGCGCTCTAAAGTCTAATGGATGACCACCCATGTAGACCACGGTATCAACAACTTCAAATTCTTGACCCTTTTTAAACTCAGCTCCGTTGCTTAACTTTGCATCTTTTTTTAGTTTGTATACTCCGTTTTTCATATATCTTTTTTATACAACAAATAAACCACAAAACCTTAGAATAAACAAGGCTTTGTGGTTTTATTTACTTAAAACACCGTTATTTTTTGTGTTTTAACATATTTAGAATTTATTATACTCCGCAAAGAACATTTTTTTAACCTTTGCAGCTACGTATTTACCGATATCTTTAGGTTCAAGATTATTATCTTTTAGTACATCGCTTTCTTCAGCTAGTACATCGCTAACAACCCACTTGATTGTATCACCTAATTTTTTGATATCAATATTACCATCTGGAAAGACCACACCTAATGCTTGGTTGAATCTGTTTTCTGTTATGGCATAATCAACAAACTCATTGATAGAGTTAAGTTTTTCCGTATCTACCTTAGCTAAGGTTTTTACTTTAGAAACACTATGCTTCTCACCCTTCACTTTAAACAGTAGATTGTGATTTCCTAACTTACCTGACCATACAATACCCTCACCTACACCTTCAAAGCCAAATTCTTTGGCCACAGGACACTTTTCTTCAACTTGCATGGTTAGCTCACCTAATTTGTTTTGAGCGCTCTCAGGTTGCTCAAAATCGATTTCCATCTCATAAGTTTCAAAGTCTTCAATGTTAAAGATTTTGTTATCTTTGGATTTTAGGTAATGTGAGTCTAAGTGGTATGGTTCAGACTCATCTTCTGGCACCACCTTAACATCAAAAATGAAGAAGCTTTTTTCTAACTGAGAAATAGCAACACCTTTTTGGATTGATTTACCTACCCATTCACCAAAAATGTAAACCGCATCTTTAACGCCTATTTTTGAGTTCTCTACTCTAATCTCATTCATTAATTCAATGAAAGTTTCTTCATTACTATGAACGAATTTGGCGAACCCAGCATTATCGTTATCTACAGTAATAATGTTATTTCTAGATTGCGCCCAGATACCATCTTCAGGGGTATGACCTACACCTGCGTTTGTACCGTGTAACTTTACCGTACCCTTGAAGTTGATTACTGGTGTTGCCTTTGTTTTGTCAAAGATAGGTTCACCATCATCATCCTTACCAATGTAAGAGTTTCTTAGTTTAGCTTCTTTCACTGTTTGTCTAAATTGCCCAATTTTTGGGAACTTACTAAATTTTTTCATTTCACTTTATTTATTTATTGATTATACTTCCCATGATAACTTAGCACGTTCCCAATTTTTGGTCCAGTGGGTGTCAGTATTAACATGGTTTTTTCTTACATATTTGAAAACGTTATGTTTAAAATCATCTAAAGAATTAAGAAGGTCTTATTACAATGAAGGTAAACCAATTTATCGAGGACGTACCATTAAAAAAGAAGTTTTAATTAAAAATAAAGAATTTATTGGGTGGTATGCAATTAAGATAATCCCATAGCAGCATTACTTATTTTAATACATTCAGCTAATGAATTAGCTTCGGTTTTATCGTCTCTTAATTCAACCACTGATGGGTGGAGCGTAGAATAATCCCCATCACTACTTTGTGATAAACCACAACACCGAATCTCAACCACAGTACCAAGTAATTCATCAGCACGTTCTGTTATTTCTTTCATCATACCTTCTTTCATCCCAGACGCATTAGTGCGCAGATTTCCGCAAGACGATTCAAGATTTATTGTACTATACACATTTTCATTTTTAGTACCTTTATTTCCGTACTCAAATCCAATCACTTTCAAATCTAAATTAACTTCAATTTTTAGCTTAATTTGAGTATTTGGTTTACCATCTTTCCAAGTGGCCAAAGGTGCTTTCAATATAGTACCCTCTTCACCTCTCAACAAAATATTTTGGAAGTGAGTCATAGCCTCTTCATATGAATAAACCTTAAGACGTTCTACCATTGCAACTCTAGTGCATTCTAATATAGGTGTCTTTTTGAATAGATAATCTAAACGCTTTCTATACTCAATATCTGACTTCTTATTGAAGTAGTCTTCTAATGTGATTGAATCCCACACTGTATATCTTATTTTGTCGACAGCTTCTTTAAAATCACCATGCTTCTTTCTGAACGCAGATAACTTTTTAGAGGTATCTTCATCATTTCTATCACCCATTTTACCACAACCCTCGATATCTACTATCGAAGCTATAATACCGTTAGACGTGTACCTATCCATTGTCGAACCATCATCATTAATTATAGTTAATTCACCATTTAGTACACCATCACCAAATTTAGATAACTCTCTAATTAATAGAGAATCTACTGGAATGTAAGTTGTTTCACCTTGTCTTGATTCGAATTCTACTTGACCAGATTGAATAATGGCATTAGCATAACGGCCGTCCATCTTAACATCACTATATGCATAACCATAATCTTTGAAAATTTTTCTAGCTAACTTCTCACTGAAAGACTTAGCACCTTGATATGGTGTTTTTTCAATAAGATTAGGAATTACTTTATTAATAAAAGTTCTACCTAAACCAATCTTAGGGTCTTTATCAATAATTCTTTCAATGATATAAGCGTCATCGGTCGATAAATTTTCTAAAGTCTGCTTAAGATAGGCTACAGCCGATTGACCTGTTTCTTCTCTATTACTAAGGACTTTTAAATCATTAACAGCTTCTGATAGCGAATAATTAGAATTAGAACCCCAAGGAGTATATTCAGGTATTTGTTTAATGAAAAACTTAACCCTTTTAGACTTGATTAAATATAATACCTTTTGAAGTAGTTGATTGTCTTTATACTTACGAAGCACATCCATCTTAGCGTTGTTACCAGAAGTATTAGCTATTTCATCAAAAATTATTTTAATTTCCATCTTTTACATTTTTGTTAGGGACAAATATAGACATTTATTATGTAATAACCAAATAAAATAAAAATAAGCGGGAATTTATCCCACTTATTTATTATCCATCACCGCCTTGTATTCGGTGTTATGACAGTAAGTTGAGGTGTCAATATTTTTCTCAACATATTTTTTAATTAGATTTAAGACATTTTTTAAATACTTATTCTGTTTAACTGATTTAAAGTTTTCATAAAAATGAAAGCATCTCTGACTATGTTCAACCTTATGACATGGAAACTTGTCAATCCTAAAGTATCTAGCTCTTACATAATCATCAATGTTAAACCTTATTTTTACTTCATAATCTACACCATCTTTATTAGCGGTATAAACATAGTAGTATTCAACGTGTTCTCCTTCTGGATTCATTGAACTGTATAGGTGTTTTCCTGTTTTGTTAAAGTACTCTACACCTTCTTTAATTAGTTCTTCTGTAGTTTTCATATTTTTAAATTTTACGTATTTTGTTATTTTTTTTAATCTCCTAATTGAAAACTACGTAAGTTGGACCTCTAATTTTTATCTATTTCATTTTATTTAATTTTAAGAGCACAGGGATGGATTCGAACCACCCTACATTGCCTTGCGGGGCAACACCATAGCCGCTCTGGAACCTGCGCATTTATTATTTATTTTTGAAAAACTCACCCATTTCGATGATTTTTTGTTTTTCTTCTTCAGTAAATCTATCGTGATACTTCAAAATATCATCAATTAAACCTAACCTGTAACCCCTTTCATTCATGAGATAATCTTTTTCAAACTCTTCATCTGAACAAATTTCACAAGGGTATTTTTGTTTAATCATACCGAGACTAACTGGACAGTCTTCGTGACCATACTTACAGCCGTGCCTCTCACAACAATGATGTTCATGAACACCCCATTTTTCTTTTGGTATTGTTGTTTCTTTAATATATTCCATAATTATTTTATTAGTTCACCATTAGCATTAATGCTGAAACTCTTCGTGATTCTAAATTCTTCACCGTGACGACCATTAACAATACACTTGTGGTTTTCGTAAACAATAGTACCGTCGCTTTTTTTATTGACAGGTTTACACAAAGTTTCGCATTTAGGACATTCTAATTCTTCGTACCCTTTACTTAAAAGAAAACTTGTTGTACTACCATTGGTTATTGGTAAACCTTCTTCTGTAGCAAACCTTTTCAATACTTCAACATTCAAGTTTAGGTATTTAATTTTATTTTCTATATTAGATACTTCAGCGTTTAAAGCAATTGTTTTAACTTCCTCATCTTCTACGATATTCCACTCCAAGAAATAACCATTGTTATGACCACCTACATCCCTATTGCCCCATTCTTCAGCTACGTACTCAGCCAAGTCATTCACATCATCATAACCATAAACTTCATTATTAGCCACCAAATACTTGATATTTTTATGACCTGAGTGTAAAGTTTTTATTGCTTCTACTATTAATATTTCCATCTTTTATAATTTTACCTTACAAATATAAGTTGTTTTTATGTTATAACCAAATATTTTAGTAAATTTCACCAATTGTTTGACTATCTTCTTCCGTTATCTTTAAACGACCTTTTATTTGAATACTACCTTTAGTATGGTTAGAATCTGGAGTTTCCTTGGTCCTAAAACCAATTCCTGAATCGAACTCAACATGGTTTACGTAATGAGTCTTACCTTTACTTTTTAACACCCACATAGGTATTGCAGAATCGGATAAGTGAGCTTTATTAAAATGAAATATCACTCTATCTGGCTTTTCGTTATGTTCAATTATACACATGACGATACCTTTTTTCCAAATAACGGTAAGTTAGAAACTAACTTTTTAGTAATTTTAGATGGTTCTATTGTAATAGCTGTAAGTTCGTTGTTGATGTCAGGTTCTCTAAAAGAAGTTGTTTTGAGACCCTTGAACTCTGCTTTTTGAAGTAAGACTTCTAAATGTTTCTCATCTTTAGCGCTGAGGAATACTAAATAGTTTGAATTTTGATTCCAGTCTTTTGCTATACTTGAGTGTTTATGTTGGAAGTCTATTGCGGCGTGACCCATTTGGACAGCCTGATAGGATAGTGGTAAATCTTTTCTCCCCACTACGTAGAGTTTCTGAGGTTCTTGCCTTGCAATCTAAGTGTCTTTCATTTTTTTTTGTTTTTAAGTTACACATTTTTATTTAGTGGTCGATATCGGGTTCGAACCGATGACTAAGAGGTTTAGAATCTCCCGCTCTTCCAACTGAGCTAATCGACCAATTATTCCATTGCAAATATATATTTAAATATGCAAGGGAATAATGAAAAAACTTTATTTATTTTTTAACATGTTAGATAAATACTCAAACATATCAAAGTAATCTCTAGTGTCAAAACCTTCTGACTCTATATGCATAAATATGTCATACAAATCATTTGACGCTTTAAAGTCTACTATTTTCTTATATTCTTTTAATTGTAGACCAAAGCTTAATATTCTAAGAGAGTGATACATACTTTTAATAGCACGTTCGTTATCACCGTTCTTAGATGCCATTTTTGAATAATGTAAACTGTCCGATGCTTTTCTTATGATAGCTTTAATCATTTCCTTCTCGTTCCATTTAGTAACCTTAAATGGCCATTTCTTAAGAATAACTTTATCTTCAGGTAAAGATATACACTCTAGCGCACCTATCTCGTATCTATTAATGGCATCTATAAAACCACCTCTGGAATAAACTACACCTTGAATTGAATAGTCTTCATTAGATATTGCATTATTTCTGAATGCTCCATTATCCAACATAGCACTTTTCATGACTATGATGTAATCACGGTCTGAATCTTTAGTGGCTGTTCCATACACACGAGAACCGTAAGGGAAAATAGCTAGTACTTCCCCTTCGATATTAAGTTCTTTTAAGATGTGTTCACTCATCTCTTTTTTTAAGACTTTACTCATAGTTTCTTTATCTTTACCTTTTAATTCACCACTTACTTTAAGCGTATCACGTAAATGTATTAAATCTTCTTTATTCATTTAATTAGTAATAAATTATCTAAGTATTTCCACATATCTGCTGCGGATGATGGTGAGGTCAACTGTAAAGCGCCTTTAAATTCATCATACTCTTTAGCATACATTTCAACTTTACCACCATGTTCAATGTTGGCAATTCTATCAGCTAACTTGACTATGATAGCATCAGGGTTGGAAGCTGTCTTAGGTAATGTTTTCATATTATCTCTCCTTTTTCAATTTCTTGTTTTCTATTATATTCTACTAATTTAGATTTTAATAACGCCCTAATTTCTTCTTTAGTATGACTTGGGTTTTCTATGTTTACTTGTAGGGTAAAAACACGTTTATATTTGTCATATTTAACAGTCGGGCCAAAAAACCAATATTTTTTGCGCTCACCTACACCATTGTATTTGTAAAATTTTGTTGTGTAACACTCTGTTGCGCCATATTCACCACAATCATATGAATCAATTTTGTAGAAAAACTTTTGACCCTTTAATTCAATACTTTTATTCATGACAATTATATTATTTGACAAATATACATAAAAAAACGTAATTTACCAAATTTATATTATATTTACATTAAAGATGAAACAAAACTGTACTTTAAATTAATTAGTTAGGATATTATATAACTCTTTATTGTTCATATTGTTTATATAATCTCTAACCGATTTGATTTTACCATCTTTGAGTCCAAAGAATAAACCAGTATGTCTCTTATTTGAAAAATTCTTATTATTCACCTCAAAAACTTTCATAGCAAACTTTTTTTGTTCACTTTTAGTTATATTTTTTGGTTTGTACGGTTTTAATTCTACCCAAGAATTTTTCAAATCATCCGTTAGCTTATTTAAAGCATTTTTAAGGTTTATTATTTCTTCGGACCTCTCTGGAAATGTAGCTACCCATTCATCTATCTCATTAGTTTTCAACACTTCTAAAATGTGATGATTACCTAATTTACTTTTAGTGTGATGCATCGCTACATAAGCTGGGTTCTTAATTTTAATTCTATTGAAATTAGCATCACAAACTACATAACCTTCTTCTGTAAAAGGCATACCTTCAAAAGTTCCCATTAAGTGACCAGCGTTTGAAGCATTAATATCGATTACTTCAACTAATGGTACGTTTATATCTTTAGCCACCAACTCTAATTGAGTGTATGTTAACTCATTTAAAGACCTTAAATCTCTAACACCCAATAAAGCTACTGAAGAAACACCATGTGGTTTTACAACGATATTATATGGTGTCATTAATTCAAAAGCATAGGTCCTACCTTTAACTAAGTTAGTAACATTAAAACCATATCTACCTCCAACAGTATCCCAAAATAATCTTGAGAATGTAGTACCTTCTTTTTCATTTACCTCACCTTCAGCCTCAGCCATACCGCTTGTACCAACACACCATCTTTCGGTAACCCAATCCCAATATAATTGAATTAAAGAGCCATCTTCTTTTGAAAATATAATGGCAGTATTCCAATCAATCTTAGATGCGTGACCTTCGGCTGAATTAAAGAAGCGGATGAAAGCAAGGCTCATGACTTTCCAAGTATCTTTTTCTAAAATCAAACCACGACATTCTCTAGCTTCCATAAAAGCCATATCGGATTCTAATTGGTCATATTTTAAAAGAATTTTATGTCCGTAATCTTTACACTTCAACTTAAAGTCTTCCACTGTTTTTTCTAAACCGTGTTTTTTGATGTATGTTACTACTGATAATTCCATTATCTTATATTTATTAATTAATTTTCATTACTAAGTGAAATATTGCCTTTATAGTTATAGGCAAATGTTACCTTATTAGCGTTTCTTATGAAGTGTGATAACTCTTCACACCATATGTCGACACTATTACCATCTAAACTTAGTTTAATCCCACCGTAGCTATTAATGTTATATTGAAATAAGTTAATTTGCATGTGTATCATTTCTTGAAACTTTTCTCTACTTGGAACAATTATATCAAAGTCCCTCACTTATTTATCCTCAGTGATATTTTTAACCGCATTACCAACTAACCAACCATCTGTGATTAACAAAATTGATTTGATGTCTTTATTTAATTCTTTGTAAACTTTACTTTTCATACAATTTATTTAAAAAAATTGATACTTCTATCCACGTTGGAAAACTTTCTGACCCAAAATGTATAAGCTCACCCTCGAACTTACTTTGGCCGTTACCTTCTGTATTATCATCTATTAAAAAATCACCTTTATTTAATCCTTTATTTCGTGTGATAATTAGTTTTTTAACCATATCAAAACCTAACCACTTTTCAACCCAAACTCTTTTTTCAGTGTAAGACATAGGATTATGAATACTAGGTGCTGTTAATATATGAACATCAAAAAACTTAGATTCCAACAACCACCTCATTGATTCAATAGCACCTGTTATTGGTTCTAAATTCGAGAAAAACCCATGTTGAGATTGCGGATATTCTATTTTGGGATTTATTTTAATTGCATCACTGTACGCCCCATGATAATCACACAAAACACCGTCCATATCAACATAGACTATTTTTTTATCTTCTTTCTTCATTTAATCAAAACTAAGTAATTCTAAATTTCTATATAGAAATTCACATTGCAATAGTGAACTACCCACCCACGCCAGAGGCGATGGGATGGGCTTCGGGCTTCATAGAGTGTGCGTTATTACTAACGTCTGATTTCCTCTCCACCTTTGTAATGGCGAGTTCCTCACCATATATTTTTAAACCTTCTTTTAGAATATTTCATATTTTACTTTTATTATCTAAAATTAACGCCCAAACTCAATAGACACTCCTTAACTAAGGCGTTCCAATAACCGAATTTACCATCGATAGCTTCTTGAATTGCACCCCATTTAACTACATGTGGTTCAGCATCCTTATCATAGTTAATTTCTCCTGAATAATCAGCAATAAAGGTCTTTCCCATATTACCTGATTTATGCATTGCAAATATTAACCTTAAGTTTCTTATCTCTAAACCAGTTTCTTCCCTAGTTTCTCTCACTGCGGCATCTTCATAACTCTCACCATCTTCTACTTTACCTCCAATCAAACCGAAATCAGTGTGATTGTCTTTCCTAGAGACTAGACAAATATACCCTTCTGGGTTTATAAGCACTACATTAGCGTGATTATTAGTTTCTTTTAACTCCAAATCTTTTTTCTTAAAATTCATATTCTATTTAGTTTGCTGAAATATATTCACCGTTTTCGTCCCTATCATTCCTGAAGTATATCGCATTTTTGTAATGAGTGTAACTATCAGGTTGTTTAACTTTATCACCTCCTGTGTAATCGATGATGTTTAGATATACTAACTCAGCAAACGATTCAACATCGACATCATTTGGTATATAAATTGTAAGTAACTTTTTAGACTGTTGCGGATGTCCAGAATTTATCAACCTATTGGTCCCAAATTTAAATGAACATTTACTCCCTTCCAAAAAACCTATAAGTCTTTCGTATAGAAATGCTGAGTCCTCTAACGATTCACCTTGAATTGATAATTTAAAACCATTTGATACAGGTGCAGTACCTCTACACATTGTGAAGTAATTAAATGAGGTCGCTAGGCTTTCAATAAATAAATCTCTCATATTATTCTATTTCTGACAAAAATACAAATAATATTTATATCATGCAATAGCATTTTCATTTAATTTAACAAATAAATGCTTTTCTAACATAAAATAACTCATAGAAAACATACCTATCGATTCGGCCACGAAAATATTTATAACATCTGACAACAATAATGTCAGTGATACCATAATGAGAATCGCAAACATAACCTTTTTTATTTTGGATAGGGAGTTGGAATAGTAAGTGACTGTGAACTACCCACCCACGAAAAATATTATAGCAAATACATCGTGTAATATCCTGAATTCATTAACAGGGAAACAAACGACACCAATCATAGACAACCCTATTATTATGTTGTACCTTCTCTCTTCACTTCAGTTACAGTTCCGTATAATTTAAGCTCGTAACCCAAATCAACTTTACCCCAATTAGTTATTTTGTTGGAATCATATGGTTTGCCACCATTTTCTATATTCACTGCTACTGTGACGTGAGGTATTAAATTAGATGAAGGATAACCTTCTACTTTAACGGCCATGGCCAAATCACTAAAACCTAACTCAGTAACTTTTAACTCCACTTCTTTACCTATTTCTTCTTTATCTTCTAGACCTTTACCAAAAACTATTGTCATGTGATGTGCAATAGTTTTCCAGTCTTCTGATAATCCAGTTGTAAATGCTTCAATTAAAATTTTTATAGATTCATCATCTAAAACAACCGCCGCATATAAAACATCATTTCTTTTATCCAAGTCTTTGGCTTCAAGTATTTTTTTAACGGTTAATTCACCCACACCTTTGTGTGAGGCCACCATCTTTTTTATTTTATCTAATGGCACTCCATGTGTGTTTCTTTCGCTAAGGACTTTAACGGTTGCACCGCCAGAACCCACATCAACTATCTTTATGTTATCTTCGTGATATCCAAGTTTTAAAGCCTCTACCACATATTTTTTAGGCTCACTAGCTTTAATATTGGTATTATCTATCACTATATTTTTGACACCAGACTCCATTGACTTTTTGGCGTTTAAAAAGTTTTTATTATGCATTTCAGTTAATCTATGAAACTTACCGCTTTTAATCATACTTTTGAAAAAACCATCATAGTCACCTGTAATGCTTTCAATTAAATCATCAGTTGAGTGGATTACACCATCACCAACAATCTCTCTAGCTTTTGTTGACTTACCAGAACCACTAACACCCCTCATTATATTTAAAACTTGGTTTGGTCTAGTTACTGCAACACCTAAAACGTTTTTTTCCATTATCCTTCTCTTAATTTATTCTTAATATTGTTTTTAAACTCTTTTATACCTTTTTTACGTAACTCCCTTGCTCTGTCTTTACCAGACATTTCTTTATAATTGTGGTTATCACAATATCTAGGCATCATGGATACTAACCCTTCATAGGCGTATTTCTCAGCTATGTCAAAATCACCTTCAGTTTTTATTATCTTATTGCACTCTGAACATAATAAAACACCTGTACCGTTTTTAACATCGAAATTAGCTGTATTCATCTCTTTTTAAATAAATATATTAATCTCTTCGAATCTTTTTCCATAATGGAGTTTTTTCACCATTATTTTGCCTACCAATTTCAAACATTCTCCTTACGCACATAAGAACCTAAGTTCTAGCATCAAAACCATATGAACCAATGGCCCACATATCGTTTACTTCAACTAATAAAGTATTACCTTCTTTATCAACACCCACATCTAATGTATAAGCGCAATTAGCTTCCGTGTAAGACTCTATCATCTTTTCTATGATATCTACGTTAGGAAACACTTTAAAGTCGCCTGAGTAGTGTTTTATACCCTTTAATTCTTCTTCGTGTACAAAACATCTATATTCAGATACAAATTCTACTTTATCAGATACAAATATACCATCATTATCCTTAACATCGTAGAATTCACTTATCATTTGCAAACTTTTAACATTATCTATTAGACAGCCTGTAAATTTTTTCACCCCTTTACTTGGTTTGATAAAAAACGGTGTGTCTAAGTTATACAGATAGTTAAATTGATGTTCACGTATGTCTCTACCTAAAAACTCTCTTAATTGTTTTGGGTACCCTAAATATTCAGGTACTTCAACGCCACATTCTTTAAAGAAGACGGTGGTTGATTCAACTGAACCTATTATTATGTCTTTGGATATGTCTAGTACATAACAAGATAGTGTGTTTTCTATATCATCGCCGTCGAAAGGAATTACTTCAAAGTCCATATCCTTTAAACGTTCCTTTGATATGTAAACAAAGTCGTCTAACCATTCACCATTCAACTGCTCTAGAAAGGCTCTATTATGTTTCATCTTGTTATATTGAAAATATTAATGTAGTTGTGAACACTTAAAAGGATTCGAACCTTTGTCTGTAGTGTCGTAAACTACTGTTTTTCCAATTAAACTATAAGTGCATCTATCGATTCGTAGTCGATTGTTCTATCCATTGAACTAAGGGGGTTAGATATCGAAAATAAATTGTAGTCCCAGTGAGACTCGAACTCACAATCTTTGGCTTAGGAGGCCACTGCATTATCCATTTATGCTATGAGACTTTCAGAGTAGCGTGAATCGGATTCGAACCGACCCAGCGAACCTTATGAGAGTAAGCCCTCCACCTAGGAGTCACGCAATATACATTCATTTTGTATTACCATATAGGATTTTACCTAAATTTAAAACTCTTCTTGTAAACTGTTCTAACGTACTATTGTTATCTACAATTACATCGGCATATGATTTATCAATTTTGAAAGAGTCTCTAGGTTCTAGTGGTAATCTTTCACTTGCATCAACCCATATGATTAAGTCAAACAAACCTTGTCTAACGCATTCATCAATTTCTTTGTCACTTCTCATACCAACGTAACAATCTGCATCTTCAAGTATTTCAGAAGCTAATCTAGCTTTATTATCTTTATTATGTTCACATATTAAGTCATGCCATTCAGCCCTATGATTTACCCTATCTTCAAAACACTCTTCAAACGACTTATAATCATATTTTGTCTTTAATAAGTCATATATGAATATTTCTGAGGCCGCCATTGATGATGATTTGAATTTAAAATCAAACTTATCTTCTAATATTTCAGCGAATGTGTCTTTTCCGTGCCTGGCATGTCCTAAGATACATATCTGTAGGTTTTTACTTTTTTTGTTCATTATATTTAAATTTAAAATTTTTACTTTCTGTACAGGCATATTGTATAGCACCACCAATTACACCTATATTCCCCAGCTTCTTTAGCTGAATTAAAATCTTTAGTGAATTTCCAATTCAAATCAAACATATAGACTTTTTTAGCTCTAACACCCTTTACCCTTTTTTTAAAATTACCTGAATTAGGTTTATTTAGTTTTATGTTTAGTAGCGGGGGTGGGATTCGAACCCACGTCATTCGGCTTATGAGACCGAGCTGGAACCGCTCCAGTCCACCCCGCAATATTATTTATAAATTATCGTCTATTTCTACTTTAATATCCATTAATAACTTTAATTGTAAAAATTCATGATAATCTAAAGTAAGTTCTTTACCATCTAATTTAATCTTTATGTCATTACCAGTGTCTTCCAAAGAACCTATGTGGTTTCCTCTAGTGCCAGTGCTCCAAATACTGCTTTTGCTGTACCTCATGATGACATCACCGTCATCATCAACATTAACAATATATTTTAATTCTTCTTCATCAATGATATTAAATTCCATTTTATCTTTAATTAATGTTAGCAGAGAGAATGGGATTCGAACCCATGCGCCTTTTCAGACCTACTTAGTTTCCAACCAAGCCTCTTGGACCGCTTGAGTACCTCTCTATGTTTAGCGGGGTAGGTAGGACTTGAACCTACGACCTATAACTGATTCCCTTTTAGCAAGGCGATTTTTCAAATCATTTAATCCGCAATTTGCTCTACCAACTGAGCTACTACCCCAAGACCACAGTATTATTTTTCTTTCCATTGGGTCTTTCTGTTATTTTTCCAACTTCTATTTATCCTCCATCTCCATCCTTTCGGATTTAAATTAGATGGGTAACATGAGAAGTCATAACCACCACCTCGTTTTGCACAAATTCGACAGTATACACTTTCTATCTTCATCATTTTGGTGTACTCTCTGCTATTAACAGCCCTTCTAAGTTTAGCTCGGTTTCTATTCTTACTCATCAGACTAAGAATTAATACCAGTACCAATTAGCACCTTTATTATTGTATCTAGGGTTGTAGAATACTTCATCAGGGTCAGCGCCTTTTTCTATGTCTGACAGATATTTTTGTAATCTACGTTTGTCAGAGTTATGGAAAATTTTACAGAACCATTTTGGTGCTCCACCTGAATAATAACTAGTGTGATTAATTGACCAATCTTTTCTTTTTTGAGCTTCGGTCCTAGCCCACTTTCTTTTACTTTTCTTCATAATGAACGTTTTTATAGTGTTTCCACCTAATGTTCATGCTGTTTTAAAGTTATTAATTTGATTCTTATCATAGTCTATTCGTTTTAATCATTGCAAATATACACAAACATAATTAATTATGCAAGTTTATTTGTTGCCTCGGAGGGATTCGAACCCACGTGTAACCAACTACGGTTTCTACTGATTATGAGTCAGAGCCGATACGAGGCAATATTAAGTTGGGAAGACGAGACTCGAACTCGCATGTAACCAATTACCCTTTCTACAAGATATAAGCTTGAGGGGATACAACCCATTATGATACGTTTTTATAGGATATTAACCAATTGCGCCAGAGGGCAGTGTTTAGTTGTGCAAGTGGGATTCGAACCCACATTTTCAACCATTACCTTGGTCATGTGTATCAGACATGCTGGTTATTGCACAATATAGTACCCCTACTAGGACTCAAACCTAGAACAAAGCCTTAGAAGGGCCATGTGTTATTCAATTACACCATAGGGGCATTTCTGGAGAGCGGAAGGCAAGGGATTCGAACCCTCACTTCCCTTTCGGGAAGACTGAATTAGCAATCCAGCGCAGCAAACCGTATCTGCCTACCTTCCAGTTAAATTGCGCTGATGGAGAATATCGAAATCTCGACCTAACGGTTAACAGCCGTTTGCTCTGCCTCTGAGCTACATCAGCGTATTATAAACTACTATCTAGGACTTGAACCTAAACCCTCATCATCGTGGATGTATGCGTCGCCACACCTTAGTAGTTTATTATTATAGTGCATTTAAATACACTTTTATAAGTAATTTTAGTGTTTGTGACCTAAAAAATTACGAATAGTGCAATATAATACACTTTTTGTTGCTGGTAGGGTGGGACTCGAACCCACATCTTTTCGCTTAACAGGCGAAGGTTTTAACATTAGTACTACCTACCATTGTTTTGTGACCATGGAGGGATTCGAACCCCCCATTTGATATTATCTCATCTCCATTTACGGATAAGGGGTTAGAAGTCCCCCTCGGATACATGGCCAAATTAGAAAGTGATAGGAATCTCAAAGCGTCTGTTGGATTATTTGTAACCTATCATCCATAGTAGTCTCTCACCACTCGATAACGTACATCCCCTTGCAAATTAATGCTTTCACATACTTTCTAGAGGACCGAGTGGGATTCGAACCCACGACCTGAGAGTTAACAGCTCCCTGCTCTGACCACTGAGCTATCAGTCCATTATTTTAATAGTTGCAATAACAGGAATCGAACCTGAACCCTACCCCTTTAACGGAGCCGTGCTACCACCACACTCTATTGCGAAATCAATAACTTTCTTTAATGACTATCTATAGTTCACCATTAAAATACTAATATTGATTTAGACATCATCTTCCGATAATATTTGCGGAGAGGGTGGGATTCGAACCCACGGACCGCTTTCACGGTCACTGGTTTTCAAGACCAGCGCAATCGCCCGCTCTGCCACCTCTCCAATTAATAGTCATTATTACAACACCTTTAACCTACTTTTTCGGTAAGGTCTCCTTCATTGGGTTCCGTTAATCGATGTAAATTTTATAACCCATGACGGAACAAGCTGGGTAACTATTGCGGAGGGAATGGGATTCGAACCCATACGCCCCTTTCGGAACTAACGGTTTTCAAAACCGCAGACGTTACCCAGAATCTTTCGACTTACCCCTCCGTATTTGCGCACCTACTCAGACTCGAACTGAGAATACTGGTTTTGGAGACCAGCGTGATACCGATTTCACCATAGGAGTGTTTATAATTGCACGAACGGCTGGAGTCGAACCAGCAGGGCCTAAGCCACGGTTTTGGAGACCGCTTACCTCTCCAATGGATGCGCTCGTGTGTCGACATGGGTTGGTTAACCCACGTCACAACTTATTTTCAATATGTCAATGAACAATTTAGCGTAATAAAGGGGATTCGAACCCCGACAAAACTAGTATACTCTTTCCAGAGCTTGGTCATCCCGACTACCACGATTTGGGTGTTATATCGGAATCCAACCGATGTAATCAGGGTCACAGCCTGACTGCCTTTCCAATTTGGCACAAAAACACCATATTATTTGGGTGTATAATCAGATTCGAACTGACATCCCCTCGGACCACAACCGAGTGCTTTATCCAGTTAAGCTATATACACCATGTAAATGAACTACAAAAAAAAAGTCCTAACATTTTGTCAGGACTTTTATCTTATCTTTTGGTTTTGTTTCTCTGTTTAACCAGACCAACTTCCACCTTCGAGTATAGACATACCTGACTGAATTGGATTACGTCTCCAATTACTCATCGAATTGCTAATATGTATTATACTTGTAAGTTGCATTTTCTAAATTTATTTGTAGGTTTTCACCCTTATCGTTATTAATATATAGTACAAATATACTAAAACATTTCACTTAAACAAAGGTTTTTTATACTTTTTTTTTAAATTAATTTATAACCCCTTGATTATTAACTTTTTAATTTGAATATTTTTCCTCACCATCTAGATAATCAAACGCATCATCTAGTAAAGAGTTGGCTAATATGATTTTCTTTTGCCACCATTGAGGGAAGTCTGCTTTAGCTTCCATCTTATCATAATCATCTAATTTATCATATAACATATGAACCATCTTAGATGCTCTAATTAATTCTTTCTTAAGCATTTTAGCTTCGTCGTCTTGGTGACCCACTTGGACCTTTTCATCCATTTGTGGTTCTTCCGTAGTTTCATCTACTTCCTCACTTTCATTCAATCGCTTTATTTTATTATAGGTATCATTAAACGATTCAACTATCATGTCAGCTCTTTTTTGTTTTAGAGCTTGCTTTTCCTTATTATTTAAAAACTTCTTTTTCATACCCTTTTGTTCGTAACCATCCCAACAATCTTCAATTAATCTTTCTTTTAAAGTATTATATTGAGTTTCAATTAACCAATTCACTCAAACTAATACCATCAACACTAAACCGCATACATCCATAATTCAACTAATTGTTCATCGGTTATATTATCTGGAGTTACATCAAAAACATTATATTTTTTCATATATCCTAAGTATTCCATTTTCATATCCATCGATAATTCACCCCAAAACTTTAAAGATTTTTTTATATCTTCCATTTCCTCATCATTCATTATTCTATATTTTTTATGTTCTAATAGTTCTGGTGCAATAATACCATATTGGTATAACCAACTTGCTAACCTAAAACCCATTTTATTTATAAATTCTTTCATAATTATATTTTTAATTTCCATTTAAAACCACCACAAGTATTTCTATCACCATTTATTACTGACCAAATATTACCTTGACTTAATTTTAATTTTTCAGCAGCGGATTTAGCACTTCTCCATTCTTTTATTTTTTTATCATCTTTAGATAATTGAATAATCGATTTAGCATTCCAACTAATAGTACCTTTTTTTGTTTCACTAATTTTAATTTTAGTTTCTTCAGAATGCTTATTTCCAGTATTTCGACCCTTTTTACCTTTTAAGGAATCACTAATTTTTTTTCTAGCTTCTACTGACATTTTTTTACCAGTGTGACTTTTACTAAGTTTTCTCTATGTTCTTTAGTTTTAATTAAACCAGAAATTCCGTCACCACCATCAGTTAAATTAGTTAGAGGTCCTTTTTTTTAATTAAATCTACCAATTTTTTCTATAATTTTAATTTCTAATTCAAAAGCATCAACTTCAAATAAATTTTCACTAACTTTTAAAATTAGGGTTTAAACCTATAATTTTAAAAGTTTATTTATTTTATTATTTTTAAAAGATTTTTCTTTAAGAGATGATTCACGTAAATGTTCATCACATCTTTTATTACAACCTTTACCTATATAAAAAGGTTCATATTTAAATTGATATTCTCCATAATTAAATAACCCAATTTTTCTTGGGTCTAAATACGCATAAATATTTCTTCTTTCTCATGATACTTATTTATTATAAATATCCAAAAAACTCTAAAAGTTGTTATTTCATTAAATTATTCTCAAATTTTTCAAAAGACCCGTTATTTAAGGATTTTAAATAATCTTTAAAAATTTTCAACTTAACTTCATCACTTTCATTCAATCGCTTTATTTTATTATAGGTATCATTAAACGATTCAACTATCATGTCAGCTCTTTTTTGTTTTAGAGCTTGCTTTTCCTTATTATTTAAAAACTTCTTTTTCATATTTTACCAAGTGTCAAATTTTTTGTGCCAGTATAAAGCTGAGAAAGGGTCTTTGGCATCAGCTGAGTTTTTACCACCCATTCTATTCCAAAAATCTTCTTTTCTTTCTTCATCTCCGTGTTGAGAGTAATCTTCCATTCCTCTAGTACCACCTTTAACTATTTTGTACTTATCACCTTTCTTAGCTAGTACTTCCCATTTGTGGTCAGCTCCATCAGGTGCTTGTTTCTTTTTACCTACTTCTTTAAAACCTTTGTCTTTATATCTATCAGGTATTTCCTCAGATATCATATCACCCTTTTCACCCACACTTTCTTTAGGTACACAGTTAGGAACTTCTTTACCGTCCTTTTCTTTCATACCTACCATTTCATATCCATCCCAACATGGATTTTCTTCTTCTTCTTCTTTGATGTTTTCATTCTCGTAGATTAGAAAACTCTTCAATGTTTTCAATTGAGACTCTGTAATTCTTAATTTACTCATATTATTTTAGTAATAAATATGAAGATTTTTAGGTAAACCACTTGTTTTTAGTTAAAAAAATTAGTATCTTTAATTTAATATTAAGTTAACATTCAGTTAACATTAAACTATTTATTATAAAACAAGTATTATGAAAAAATTTATTATAACATTTATTGTGGTCATAATGACTACACCTATGATTACAGCTCAAGAAAAACAATTAAAACAAATTGACACTAATTATTACTCCTATGTTGAAGATGCTACGGATGGTTATATCAGACAAGAAGGTTTCTATGAAAAGACTAGTGAAGGATTAAAAAAATGTGGTGAGTGGAAGTTGTACATTAAAGATGAACTAGAGCATAAGGCCATATATGATAATGATGAGTTAGTTGAATTGACCGTAGATGGTGTTACTTATTCAGCTAAAGATTTATACATTAAAAAACTGGAAAAGAAGATAGAACATCTGATAGCAGATAATTAAAGAAAAAAGCCCTTATAAGGGCTTTTTTTTATGGATTATCTTTTCTAATTTCTTTACCTGTATTTATTATCTCATCCAACATTTCAATTGTTTTGGCATTCTTTTTAGGTTCAGGTTCAGGTACATAATTCATGACGCTGGCCAACCTTCTACCTATAGTGTCTGACTTTACTAACAAACTATCCTTCTTTACTGATGAAGTGTTTTCACCTGATAGATAAGGTGCTTCTCTACTAACACTCATCACAACCCTATTATCTTCTTCTTCTAGATTATTTTTTAAATTAGATGCTTTTTGAAGTATTTCTACTACCATCGCAGTTAATGTTTCTTCTCTCTCTTTTAACTTCTCAATATCTTCTCTTAATATTGTATTATCTTCTTTTAATCTAGTAATTTCATCGTCTAAATCCTTAGATGTTGTGGTGAGGTATGTGGTTATTACCGTGGTACTACCTATCACTAAAACCATAAAAACTAATACAAATAGTTTTTGTTTAGATGAGAATTGTTTAAGTATTTCTACTAAATTCCAGTTGTTCATATTATTATCTTTTTTGTAATAGCGAATCTTTCATTATTTTTAATAATGGTATCGATTCTTTATAAGCCTCTTTTTCCCAAGGCAGGTCTTCGTACTTAACTTCTAATGGTAGCTTGTAAAATTTACCCTTATAGTAAATTCCTTTATCTGTAATTTTGAAATTACCATTTACCATCTGCTTTACATGTATTAGTTCATGAGAAGCTATATCAATTATGTTCTTATTACTACCTAAGTCTGTTTTGATAAAGTAGTACCCATCTTTTTCTATTACGGCACCTCTCAACTTTATCTCTTCATTGAAAATTGTTCTTTCTTTTCCGTTGAATTTTGTAATTATGAACTTTTCATTTTTTATATCTAGTATTTCTAGACCTTTCCTATATATTGTATCGACAGAAGTGTTGTTAGTTACGTTATATATCTGATTAGTTCTTTCTATCTTAACCTGCTTAAGGTTATTGGTGTATTTGCTAGGAAATAAGAATATGATTCCGAGTATGACTAAAACGATTAGTATTATAATGTAAACAACCTTATTTTTCATTAGTTAGTGCTTACACATAAATATAAAAAAAAACCACTTAAAAGTGGTTTATATTTTAAATTCTGGAAATAACTTTTTAAATCTATCGAAAAATAGTCTTTTAACTCCTTTTGGTGGGAGTGGTATTATTTGACAAAAACGAAAATTTGTTCAAATTTACAAAACGTAAGTGTAATTGGAGTCGCTTACATCCCATCCACGCAAAAGCGATGAATGGGTTTTACGCTCCGTTTAATAAATGTTACCATAGTTTTTTTTTAATTTATTTATTTATTATTAAAGTTGAGTACAAAGAAAAGCAATTTCTTTGTATTACGCAAGTATTTATATAAAAAAAGAGATAAATTTTACTTTACCTCTTTTTATTTATACGCTAAAAAATTTACTGGTCTCTAACCATTTAATTTTCTTACCTAATTCAGGGCCAGCTTTTAATTTAAACTCATCCATCACATCACCACCATCTACGGTGAAGTTAAATTCAATAAAGTTTTTAACTAGTTGAGAGTTTATACTCATAACTTCACTGAATTCTTTAAATAAACCATCATCTAACTTAGATATTGAGTGTATTTTCTTCAAGTCGTAGAAAGTGTCCTTACTAAATGACTGTAAAAATCTAACTAAAAAAGTTATTTTTCTAACTTCATCCGAAGAGTATTTAATTGAGTTAAGTTTTTTGCCTATAATTTTGTGCGGTGCTTCACTTAACAACTTACTAATCACTAGTAGCTCGTCATTAGATTCAACAAACTCTTTGTTAATTGGCTCCAAACCACCAAATATTGTATGGAATAAGTTGTACTTATCAATCATACCTAAAAAGTGTTTGGTTGACTTAGCTGATTTAATTCCTTTAATAAACTCATCTCTAATTCTTTCACCAGATACGCCTTGAAGTGAATTGTCTTTAATTAAAAACTCATCTATTTCTTTATCCAAGTCGGAACCAAATCTACCAGCAAATCTAATTGCTCTAAGTATTCTAAGTCTGTCTTCGTCGAATCTTTCACTAGCTTTACCTACAGCTCTAACAACACCATTTTTAATGTCTTCGACACCACCAACTAAGTCGACCACTTCACCACTACCAATATCGTAAAACAATGCGTTCATTGTTAAACCTCTTCTCATGACGTCTTCCTTCATAGTTGATTTAAAACTAACTGAGTCTGGTCTTCTACCCTTACCCACATCAGCTCTCATAGTGGCTACTTCGTATTCACCAGAGTCGGTTACTAAGATAATAACACCGAATGATTCGCCTACATCCAGAACATTATTAACGAATTCAGATTCGCTAAATATTTCTTTCACTTCAGATGGTTTTGCGTCAGTTACTAAATCCCAATCTTTTGGTTTTATTCCCAATAGTGAGTCTCTAACTGCTCCACCTACAACATGTAGTTCTTTATCGTGTAGACTCATGATGTGATGCATCACGAACACGTCTTTTGGAAGTTCTATTTTCTTTGAAAGTCTCATAGTATTATTTTTGTTGTAGCAAATATATGGATAAACTTTCTTATAAAGAATAATTTTAAGTATTTTTTAATACAATAATGTGATGTGGACCTAGACTTATATTGGAGCTGTTATGCTTTCTATAATTAACTCACTATCTAGGCCACTGGGGTGGTTGTGCGTTCTATATTTAACCCACTTCACACATTATATAACTTTATCGAATTCTGGAATCCATCTTTTTGGAAATCTTTTAAGTATTAACTCTGTATCTTTTTCAGAATTATCAAATCTCCATTTGTATCTTCTTTTATAATTACCTCTACTTTTGTAGTCTGGTTCAAATAGGAAAGTCCTTCTATTCGATGTATTCCAGATATCTCTATGATGTTTTTCATCAGTATAAGGTCTTCTACTCCATAGAGTATAATTAACTACAAACTTCAGACCTTTTTTAATTTCAGATTCAAGGTATTCTTTTACTTCTTTGTAGTAACCTTTTACTAAGAAATTACCTTTGTTGGAATAAACAAAAGCCATTGTATAAGCGCCACCACTCCACATTGGGTTGCCGCTATTTGGTATAACTCTAACATCTTTCCATTCTTTAGTCATATCTTTGCTTTTATTTACATTACAAATATATAACTTTATTTCGAGTGAAAAAAGCTTTTTTTAAAAAATCCACCCACGACCTTGTTTTATTTTATCCAAGGCGTTTCTATTAGAGGTGTCACCCTCTAGGTATCTCATTTTTTCTTCCCACTTTTTTTTCTCCTCTTTACTTAAGTCGTCTATTTTTTTAGTTGGTTTTTCCATTACTTACTATATAATTGTTTCTGTCTATTACTCTTATTAGCTTTATGTAATGCCTTTATCTTTTTGTCTATACCTGACTTCTTGATATCTTGGACTGCTTTACTAGCTTTGGTACCAGCCGGTTGTTGACCATGTATTAATAGAGCGAAAGATTCATCACCAAATGCAGCTATCGTGTCGTCATAATCGATTTTAAGTCCTAATTCTTTAGCTTCCTCAACTGAATAAACAACTTTGGCAAACCTAAGGTTATTGTTTAATATCATATCAGCGTTATTCTTATCCATTGAAGCTATTAACTTAAAGTTTTTAGGTATCGAACCTTTATTGTTCATCCAGAAGTTAAGTGACGTTGTGTGAGTATAAAATATTACTGATGGTAATCTTTTAGCCACCTCTATCCAAGCTTTAAAGTACTCATTACTATAAAAATCACCACCCTCATGTATTCTAAACACTTTAGTTTTATCATATCCATGATATTCTAATGAGTTTACAATTAAATCGGCCATGGCATCAACACCACCAGAATTAAAAGCTGTTTGTAAAAGTTTTAGATTACTAAAAGCATTTTTACCTGCTGTCTTATGATATTGGGCCTGTTGTCTGGCCGCATAACACATAAATTCTCTTTCTTTACCGCCTTTTACTGATGAACCATCGCTGAATTTTTTACCTGACTTGGCTGCGAAGTTCTTACATATAGTTGCCATTGGGCATGTATAACCTGCTGGAAGTGATAGGTATGGCCAATCTAATTTAGCGTTACCTTTTGACATACTAAGAACACATATCTTATCTTCAGCTTCATCTGGAATATCTTTTGCTTCAGCACCATGACCTAATGGGTCAAAGTCATCATCTTCTTTAATGTACTCGTATAATTCGTTGACTAATTTGCTATCAGTTTTGTAATCACCTGACATCGAATAATATTCACTAACTAATGTAAAGAAATTTTCGTTACATAGTTTTTTCATTGTACTCTCGTACAACACTTGCCCATATAATCCTTTTAAGGTGGTTTGCTTATTCATATTAAGTTTTATAATAAATAGTTGTAAATATTAAAAGGTTTCTTATAGACCTTCTACTTTTTCAACAACTAGTATTACTTTATCAGTGTCCATGATTGAATGGACCACCTTAAACACCTTATAATAAGATTTTAACCCTTCTATATATATGAACTCACCCTCAATTGGCTTCATATTAGATTTATACTTAAAGACCTCATTCCAATCTTTATCTAATAATATTATTTTAGTTTTAAACATGATTAATTTTAGTATTTTTTATTTAAAAAGCAATATTTTATTTATTATTTTACCTTATCCCGTATATTTATAGTAAAACAAAAGATATGGGATGTGGATGTAAAAAGAAAAAAAGTGGTATAACTACCACAAAAGTAAAGACTAACAAAACTAATAATCGTGTTAAGCCTGCTGTAACAGTTAGGACAATAAGAACAGAGAATCAGTAGATGTTAATTTAATTACTTAAAACAAAAAAGCCATAATTTAAATTATGGCTTTTTTTAATTGTGGAGGTGGTGGGATTCGAACCCACGTCCCAAAAACGAATCAAAATCCGTCTACATGTTTAGGTATGTTTAATGATTCATCCAAACAGGTTAAGGTTTCTAATCCCTTCCAAAAGTTTTGCACTTTAACGTTAAGTACTATCCGATTATTTTACTGTTTAACATCAGGTTCTTGGTGGGCTACCACCATTTGCTGTAATTAGGCTACAGCCACCTCTCCAGCAAAGCTCCTAGAAGCTGTTGCAAAGAAATTTTCTTCTACGTTTAAAATGTCGCCATTTAAAAGTTTTGATAGAGTATTTAAGTGTTTCCAATCTAACACTACATGCTGTATCTCTCAGTCTATCTCTGGTCAAATCCAGTCACCCCCATTATGTTAAAGAACTTGTTTATTATAAGTATGTAGAAAAAAATGTAAATACTTTATTAACTTTGGCCCTACTAATAACGTAGGGCCTTAGTTAAAATTACTACTCTCCTATTATTTCATCCACTAATCCATACTCTTTAGCCTCTTCCGAGTCTAACCATAGGTCTCTGACTGCATCATTTTTAACAATCTCTTCAGTTTTACCTGAATACTTACCTAATAATTTAAATAACCTATCATTAAGTCTTTGAGATAATTTATATGATATTTCAATATCTTGAATGTTACCTTGATATCCAGATGATACTTGGTGTATCATAACAAAGCTATTTGGTAAAGCTAGTCTTTTACCCTTAGCCCCAGCGCCTAATAATACTGAACCCATTGAAGCGCATAAACCGTTGTTAATCGTCTTAATGTCAGGTTTAACAAGCTCCATTGTATCAATCATTGATAGGCCATTTAAGACGGACCCGCCTGGTGAGTCAATGTACATCGTGATATCTTCTGAGCTTACACTAGCTAAGTAAAGAATTTGTGCTTTAACCACATCACTCATATATTGATTTACTTCACCAGATACCCATAGGATTCTTTCTCTCATCATCCTAGAGAATATATCCATTTGAGTTACCCTCATCTCTCTTTCTTCTAAGATGTATGGTGTCATTGAGTCCATTGGTAATCCCTTTGCTGTAGCATAGCTTTTAAGGTATTCTTCGAACTGGCTAGATGATACGTTGAATTTATCTTTTGCGTACTTTTTAAAATCTTTCGATAGGTTCTCCATATTATCCCTCTGCGTTTTTCTCGTTCTTTGCTTTGTCGTATAAACTTTTTATAGACTCTTCCAGTACTTCAAAATTATCCCATCCACGCTTATCAATGAATGATTTGTACACCTTATCACGAGGGCTAACAACTAACTTGTCATTCTCGTAATCATAATGTACCCCAGCTAATGCTTCTTCAATAGCTAAAGCTCTATGCATAGAGTCTAGGCCGTCAAAGATAACTTCATTAACAATTACTTTCATATCGTAACCATAAGCGAACTTGTTAGCGTCAGTTTCTTTTTTGACTGAGAATAAAGTCTTTTGCTCATCATTAACAATCACTTTGGTATTAATTTGACTATCCAAGTTGTTGCTTATAATGAAATTCATAATCTCATCGTGCGTTTCATTTGATGGTTCTGTCCATTTTGCCATAGTATCTTCTTTTTATTAATTTATTTATAGAACAAATAAACGAGTTATTTAAGTTATAAACAAGCTATTGTTCAGGTTTTTTTAATTCTTCTAATAATTCTCTTTCTTTCTCTGATACTTCAGTAGGCATATACAATTCTACGTTTAAGTATTGGTCACCTCTGATGTTACTATTCTTATTCTTCAACCCTTTACCTTTAACTTTTAAAGTTTTGTTTATATCAGTGCTTTCACTTATAGTAACATTTATTTCATTACCCTCAATTGTTTTAAAACTTCTTTTACCACCTAGAACTAGGGTTGAGTAATCTACTTTGATTGTTGACAATAAATCATAGTGATTTACTATTTTGAAGTTATCCTCTTTTACTCTAATAAGTAAGACTAAATCACCATGTTTATCTGCACCATCTTCTTTATAATAAGAACCCATACCCCACATGATTAACTTCTCATTTTCAAAAGTACTATGAGGTATATTAATGTCTGCTTTTTCTGACTTTACTACTATACCATCACCTCCACATGCGTTACATGGATTTTTAATAACAAAACCTTTACCACCGCAATCGCTACAATCAAATGTTTGTTGAAATATACCGAATTGGGTACTTTTAACTGTTGTTTTAACACCTTTACCATCGCAGTTTGTACATTTACTAACATCTTCACCACCTTCACCATCACAAGATTTACATTTATCATATCTATCATATCTAAATGATTTTTTGGTTCCATTGAAAACCTCCTCAACCGTTAGTGTAATACGTTTGAAGATGCTGTATTGTTCCATATTATTTTGCCTCTGTTGCTGACGTCTAACTTGGCTAAAGAACTCTTCAAAATCTTGAAAACCTCTGCTTTTAGGTTGACCACCAGCGAAGGAAGAATAACCACCAGAGTCGTATTGTCTTTTTTTGTCAGGGTCAACTAATATTTCATAGGCCTCAGCAACATCCTTAAATTTTACTTCAGCTTCTTTATCATCAGGGTTTTTATCTGGGTGATATTTCATTGCTAATTTCCTGTAAGCCTTTTTTATCTTACTGGCATCAGCATTTTTATCAACACCTAAAATTTTATACAAATCTTTTTCCATATGCAATACTACTATTTATTATAAACATTTAATGCAAACATACAACATTTTTTTGTTTATCACAAATGTTTATTATTTCAAAAATTTAATTATATTTAACTGATGAATTATCGAATAATATTAACTAAAAACGGGAAGTATAAAAAGACCCTTCACAAATGTAAGAAGGAAACAACTTCATACGCAAATTTCAATAAAATTAAAATCGAAAACAACGTGTATTTTGAGAAGAAGTACATCAACTGTAATTCAATTATACCCGTGGAGTATAAGATATATGTAGTTAAAGATTATGAAGAGACTGATGAACCTAGACTTGTTAGGAATAAAGTCGGTAAATTGGTTTATGAGAATCCGTTATTTGGTATTTGGACCGTTTTACATGACTCTTTGTATAAAGTTGAAGAGACTTTCTGGGTTTACGGTTATGATAAAAGAAATGATAGGAAAACCATAAAAGACATTATAGGTCTTCTAGTTAAAGGAATGAATAACCCTAAAAAGGTTAAACAGGTTGTTGTCGTTAATAACAAGTTGTTAATTCATGTTGAAGACCAATTCGATATGGTCATTTGTAAATGTAAATCTGATGCTCAAAGGTTACACCATGCTCTATCTGACGCTGCAAGTAGTAATAAGATTAAAAACTTACTATTTATGGGTACCGCAAATAAAAAGATGTGTGGTGATTACTATCAAATAATACATAAACACACTGGATGGGATTATACTAAAATTTGGAGAACAACAACTAGACCGTAAACTCTTTAATTAACTCTAATTTATTACCCCTAGTTAATTTCTTAATTCTGTACTCTTCTTTGGCCGCCTCAGACTTATTATTACACTCTTTAAACCACTTTAGAGCCACAGGGAGCTTATTTCTAGTATACTTGGCACCTTTACCTGAATTATGCTTTAAAACACGCTTAGAAACGTTATTAGAGATTCCAGTGTATAATGTCTTATCCGAACATTCAATAATATAAACGTACCAAGGTTCTTCTTTACTCATTTACTTTAGAATGAAATCGATTAATCCATCAACATCATCAACCATAGGTATATTGTATTTGTTACATACAATATCGACATTTCCTTTTCTATAGAATCCTTCTGGGCAACAAACACACATTTTATTTGAGTTGGTATGTAAACCGAGTTCCATTAAAGTTATAGCTGATTTTGTATCTGAGTCAATATAAACCACTATTTTATCAGCAGCTTCTAGACCATCTAACTCCCACTCTACTTGACCTCTAAAGTTATCATTGTCAATAGATTGTTCCCATGATGAGTCCCAATCTTTTCTCCTTGGGTTGAAGATTGTTATCACTTGGTCGTCTTTCATTCTTTTTTCTACTTCTTCTTCAATTTTGACTTGCCACTCAGATGCTTTACCCATTTCGATTGAACCTGCTAAGAATATTGTTGTTCCGTTGTGACTTAATTCTTTAGGTGGGTGTATTACGGTAAAATTATTTAATTTCAAATCTTTTTTCTTATATTTCATGATTAATCTTTATGTGGCCTTACAGCGCTGCTTTCGTAATCATCGTTATTCTGACCAACATCAAAATTATTAGAAATATCTTTTATCAAGTTATCTATTTTTTCTTTTTGGCCCTCACTAGCTATTATAGGGTTAATACATTCAATTCTCTCGTTACCGTCTGTTGGTAAGAAAAAGGCCATCATGTTAGCTTCTCTTTCTACTATTTTATCATTGATTGCAGTTGATAGTTGTCTCATTACTTCTGCATCGCTCATCGTAAACCTATCTATGTAACACACTAACACTAGTGGATGTTCTTTTGTTGTTTCACTCATACCTGTATATTCATATTGTTTTCTACTTATTGGTTCGTCATAAATTTCACTAAATTTATCCACAACTTTATGATATTCCTCGACTTTTGCTATTTCACATTTAACCGATATATCATCTTCAGTTTTTAAATAAACTAAAACTTCATTATCACCACCTACCAATTCTTTAATTAATATTTTCATCTTATAAATTTTATACTACAAATATACAATAAATAAAATATTTGTAAATAAAAAAACCGCAATGTTGCGGTTTTTATTTGATTTTAGTTTACCTTAGCAATACCTAGTTTAGGTGCGTTAAGTGTAGAACTACCATCTACGGCCCAAGCAAAACCAGTCTCTTTTACAAGAGCTTCGTACTTAGTTCTGAACTCTTCCAACCTCTTACTTTCTCTTCTTTGAGATTCGATGAACTCTCTTTCTTGTTCACTTAAAACATCTAATTCTTTAGACTTCACTTGTTTTGTTTTTACTTCGTCTTTTTTTGTTTCCATTTTTTTTAATTTTATTATTATTGTTATTATTCACTTATCACGAATTTAATTAGAATATCAGCAATCTCTACTTCAAATTCTTCTGTATATTCGTAGTCAGCAGCATCTCTATTTCCGTTTATTTTATAAAAGAAATGCTCACTTAAAGTTCGGTGTAATTTTGGTTCCAATGAATAAACCATTGTCAAACCCTTTTTATATATTTTATCGTTATTATATATTTCACTTAACGTCTCCATTAGATTGTCATAGTTTATCATTTGAAAATGTTTTTAAAAAATCTAATAAAGGTATTATCTTTTTTAGGTTTACCAACTTCTAAACTACTTTTTATTTCATCACCTAATCCATTCTTCATCTCTTCAATAAACCTATTCTTAACTATTTCAGTGACTTTTTTATCTTTCTGAATATGTTTTATCTCCTTTTCAATTTCTGAATCCTTACCCATCTTTTTCTAATCTTTCTTGTACGCTATGTATTAACCAAACACCACCAGACGCTAAACAGCCATCTAGGAACCAAGCGAAGTATATAGGTACCTCTTCAAAATTATTATGTGTTACTGAAAACACTGTTATCGATAAAAATATACCTATCCAGAAAGGTAAACATATCATGCAATTGAATAACACACCAAAAAAGTTTGGTGACACCCTTTCCCAGAAACTTCTCCATCTAGAAAATATGGTTGAGAATATCATTATATTCGCAATTCCATAAACTATTAAGAAAAACACTACCACTTCCATATTAATATTCTATACAAACTGGGCAAACATCATTTGGGTCGTTCGGGTCGCACTTACACACTACCTGAGGCTCTTCAAAATCTTCTACCATTATTTTATCACCCTTTTTAGGTGGTAAGTCAAATGTTTCATTACCGACTTTAGCCGTTTGATTAAACCTCCTAACGTCCTCGTCTGACTTATCGTCTTGTTTCGTTTTACTGGGATTTACCTCTTCGATACCACTACTCTCGTTAATTTCACTGGTTATTTCTTTTTCCTTCTTATCCTCCCCTTCCTTATTTGACATGATTGGTATGTTGTAATCCTCATCGTCTGAAGTATCATTTAACGTATCAGAAAAATTGAACTTTAGTGTTTTGCAAGTTTCTAAAGAATAATTACCAAATATTTCTTTAAGCTCTCTTATTTTGACTTGTAATAGTTCGATTTTCATTTCTCTTTCTACATTCACTTTAATGACGTAACCTACATAATCTAACATTTCATCAACACCTATGTCTTCATTATTAGGGTATAACATATAATAGTTAGGTTTACTAGCCATTGTCTCATAACCAATATCATTTGAAGGTGGTAACTCCCACCCTTCCTTAAAATTGGTATCAACTACGCTAAGAGTGTCCTTAAATCTGATACCTAGTACATAAGGTGTAAGCTCTTTTATTCTTTTGTTTATATTTGACATATTATATGCTTATTCCGTTTAAAATGCAAGTTATTATATAAGATATTGACAATCCTAATAAAAACATTTCTTTGTTATTGATTTTATATCTAGTGTTAGTTTTTAAGTATGGTACCGCAAAGAAAATGTGTTTAAGTACATTTAAGATAGATAACACTAACACTACAACCAAAATTTTATTTACTAACTCTTCCATATAATCTACTCGTTTTCATTTCTTTTTCTAGAAATATCCATTCTCATGTTTTGAGCTTCTGATTTTATTTCTTGGAGTATTTTTCTAGCCCTAACCGAGGCCGTTCTATTTTGTTTATTGTAAAACTTTTCAGCATCAACCTCTAGTTCCTCAATTAATCTCTTTAAATTATCTAAATTATTCATTTTCTGTTTTTTTATTCATTTTCTGTTTTTTTATTCATACCTGAACCTTCATTACTAGCTTCAGATTCAGTAATCGCATGCCATTCGTTAATCATGCCATTTAGTCTGGCAATGTCTTGTAAATGGTTTTTAATTTTATTAACTGATTCGTCTATTGGACACTTCTTATTCATGGCACGCTCTAGTTCTTCGTAGACAACTAGTCGTTCTTTCATAAGGTCCATTAACACAATATTTTTTAATCTCATAATACTAATATAATGAAATTATTTAATAAATAAATAGAAAAGTGGTTTTTTTAGAGTAAAATCATATATTTTCTTGGAAAGATGTTTCGAAAGATTTGTAAAGGTCTATGTATGTGTTTATTTCCATAGTAGATTTATTGACGTTATAATTAAAAATGTATTCCCATAGTTTCTTCATATGGATTACCACACTGTTATTGTCATCATAAAACGATTCTAAGTAATTATCAAGTAAATAAACATATACAACATCATTATCTTCAAATTGTATGTTTTCAGTGTTTACTAATGAGCAGGTTTTATTATAACACCAGTTGTAGTGATTTATTCTATCCTTGTCACCCATCATATCATGACCTAAGTAAGTTGTTTCAATCAAGTCATCTAAAGTTAGTATGAAATCTAGATATAGGTCACTTCTTTCGTAAACAATATTATTACTATTGTAAATTAGCTCTGTCTCAATCTTAGACAGAGGTTTAGGCATTTTGCTTAATATTTTATCTATCTTGTCTATCATATTAATCAACCAAGTTTTCATTTCCATTATAGTGAAGGTAAGTTGTTTCTACGTTAATCTTTGTTGCTATAAATACGTTACCTCGGTTATTACCTTCTCTGTAAGATGCGTGTATCCATTGTGGTTCCCCATCTTTAGGAAACTCAGCTATCAATTGGTCAAATTCTAAATTATCTTTAATATAATGAAACATCTCAGCGTTAGTTTTATGTTCGTATGTATCATCTATGTCTATAGCAGCACCATCGTTAGCCATGTGTTGTGAAGTTGAACTCCCACCTAATTCATCATTAAGTTCTTCACTTCTAAATAAAGACGTTACAATGATAGGACCACCTGCCCAAACTCTTAATGGGTCAAATAGATTCCTACATAAAACTCTAATACGTTCTAATTGTTCTTCATTAGGTGTATTATCGATATCGTTTATTACGGCCGTTCTACTTTTTATTACTTCTTTATAATTAACGTATTTTGATATTTCCATTTTGTTTGCTTTTGGTTCTGACTTTTCTTCTTTTTTATATGAACGTGGCTCTGAATTCAACATCTTTCTTATTACTTTGTTTTTTATAAAATTATTAATGTAAGGTTTTTTGAAATCCATAGCTCTTTTATTATAAATATAAACTAAAACAAAAAAACCTACTCGTTAAAGTAGGTTTGTTAGGTACATTTGTTTGAATTATTCTTTTTCGTTTTCTTTTCCAGCGCTCTTAACGTTACTCAATAAACTCTTAAATTGAGTTGTTTCGTCAACTCTGTTTTTAGCCGTAGGAGTTCCTATCGTGTCTTCAGATTTATAGCCCATTAGTTTTTTCATCTTGGACATGTCTTCGCTGATTAATTTATTATCCGATTCACTCAGAGGTATAGCTTCACCTTCTTGTAGTGACCCTTCCCATCTAACTTTAATTGTCTTATTACCGTCGTTTAATTCGAATACTTTATTATCCTCTTTAAGAACTTCAGGTATTCTAGTTAGAGCTTCATCAATGCTTTTAAATTCTTTTTTGAAGTTAACCCTTTTTGTTGCAGTTTTTTTACTATTTGATTCCATTTAATTGTTTTTAATTTAGTCTTATTATGCTGAGCATACTTCACATAAATGTGATTTTGCATATTCTTCTTCTGTCATAACACAATCACAGTTATCGCATTTACATTCTTTATCGTCTTCCTCATTTTTGAATCCGTAGCCCATACCAGCTTTTAATGTGTTGTTTTCGTTCATTCTTTCTTTACCATCTAGGTTACCTAGAGTAGTTTTAGAATTGTAACCCATTAAGTGTTTTATTTTTGAGAAATCTTCATTCATTAAATCTTTTGAATTAGCTTTAAGTACTACAGCTTTACCCTCATTCATTGAACCGACCCATTTGATTTCATAACTTTCATTACCATCAGTTAACTCAAATCTCTTTTCGTCTACCCTAAATGATTCTGGTATTAATTTTAAAGCATTACCCACACCATTAAAAGGTGTTTTAAATTTAATTCTTTTCATGCCTTCTGTTGCTATTTTCTTAGGTTTTACTCTTTCACCCTTTCTCGTATCAATTTCGATATCATCACCCATTGAAGTCGTTGGTGTTGTGGCTTTATGTCTCTTATCTGATGAAGCGTTAGCTCTATCAACTAATTTTTTACCAAACTCAGCGTCTGACGCACCCCATACAGGTTCAGTATTACCGTTTTCGTCACCAGTATATGTTTTATTACCCATCTTTGTACTACCTTCGATAGCTTCTTTAGCTCTTTCTTTATAAGTTTCATTAGGCTCTCTATCAAACTCAACCATTTCTTGACCGTTCATGATTTCCATATCTTCATGATACTCCTTCTCATCGTCATTGGTATTGTATTTTTTAGCGTCGATTGAATCTTCGTCGTCTTGCTTCAAATTCTTATCATAATCACCCATCTTTTTCTCAGTGTCCTTATAATATGAATTGTTTTGACCTTTACTGGTATTTTGTGCTTTTTTAGTAACTTTTTCACCTGAAATTGACGCTTCAGAGATTAATTTATCTAGTTCTTTTTTTACTATTTTTTTCATTTTATTGGTTTATATATAAATATGTTATTTATTGTATAGAGTTTAACAATCTTGATAAATCTGCAACGTCATCTTTATGAACTACCACAGTCTGTCCGTTATCTTGTGTTAAAATAATTTTATTGCCGTTATCTTTAACTTCCACTGCATATACTGAACCAGCACCAACATTAGGGCTGAAATCTTCTGATACTACAGAACCTTTTGTCTTTGTAGTTTTAACGACGTTGTCAATAGCTCCTTGACTACAGCCACCATCTTGAGCTACTTTATTATTATTTAACTTAGTGCAATCATCAAAGTCTACCATTTCACCGTTAGGGTAGGCAGTCTTCTCAGTGTTTTCAGATTCCATTATTTTCTTTAGCTGACTCTCGGTTATTTTTAACACTTTATGTTCAGCAATTAATTTCCAGTCGCCCCAGTCATCTAAAAAAACTTTCTTAAGTTCATCTTTAACATTAGGCCCCCAGTCAGTTACAGCATAATAAGGTTTTTTAACCTTTTTACCAGTTTTACCATCAGTAAACTCTAAGTATTTCATATCTGAACGAACCTTTCTTCTAAGTAGTCCATTTTTATATACTTGACCATTTTTTATTTGGTTCTTACTACCTATGTTTCTTCTAATGATATTCATTACTTACTCTTTTTAGTTCTGTTCTGTTTATTGCCAGCAGTCCAGAAACTACTATTATCACCTACTGGTGCATCGTAAGCAAAAGTACCACTATCACCACCAACACTAACTGTTGTTGTTGATTCTTCTAAGTCTTCGTCAATACCGTATTGTTCCTTTACGTCTTTAACGCAAGATTCATATTTTTCTTTATCTTCTCTACCCACTGAAGCTGTACATATTGCCCATGGATTGATTTCTTGCTCTTCTGATAAATCTTTAAGAGCCTCTTCTGGACTATCTCCTGTGTCTTTTCTTATTGGACCGTTAAATGATGCGCCACCTACATAAGCTCCGCTTGAGGCGGCCCCTGTGGACTCTGGTAGCTGATTTAGTAATGATACTAATTCCTCATCATTACCATAAGTATTTAAAATTTCTTCTTTTGTTTCAGGGGTTATCAGGGCTAAGTCACCCCTATCAAAAGCTTTAGGGTCTTGATAAGCTTTCATTTCACCTTTAATTAATTTGTCGTTAACAAAATTAGTGTAAGCTTCAGGTTCTGGATTACCAGGTATTTCTTCATAAGGTTCAACTACTTCGTTATCAAAAGCACCACCTAATAAGGCGAATAATTTATCTTTGTGTTTGAATATGCATAATGAATCTTCACCATAATACACTAAACTCATTATTTCTTTATCGGCCTTTATTGGTTCACGTTCGTTACTTACCTCGTCATCTGATTGATTGTATGGTGCTGTAGGGTCGTTTTCAGCGCCAGCTGGATAGCCACCGTCTAATTCATTCAGAGCTTCGTTTTTTTCTTTAATCTTTTTGTACACCTCCTTTACTTTCCTTCTAAAACCTGCTTTAGGCGTCATGTATTCTTTGATACCTGACTTTTCATCAGCTAACTGAATCAAACCTTCTTTTTTTAGTAGGTTAAATAACTTACCCTTAGTAAAGCCTAACTCTTCCCAATAAGGAGAAAATGGAATTGGCTTTGGTAATGATAAAACATCCTTAATAAATACAATTAATTCTTCTGCAAATTCAGTTAAATTAATTTCTTTATTCTCACCTTCATTAAGATTAGTTTTACCACTATTATTGTTACTGAACAACCTATTATATTGGTCCTCATTTATTCTTATAATCTTTTTTGAAGGTTTTTTAATTTCCAAGTCTTTCAACATTAGAATTTGCCTTTCATTTAATTTTAATCTTTTCATGAATTTAAATTTTCGCTAGTCGTTTATGTGTTTTGTTATAAATAGTGGGAATAATGATAAAAACCCTCATTGAGGGCTTTTAAGTGTGAATAATGTGTTTATTTATGTCAAAAAGTTAGACCGAAGCCTATTTGGGGGCCAAAAATGACATTATAGTTACTTAAATTTATGGTTGCACCAGCGCCAGTGTAGAAACCAAACCTTAATTTCCTCTTTTTAGTGAATTTTTTAAGTGCTGGGTGAGTTGAAGGGTCGATTAATACGGAATTTAATTCTTTGACTTCAAAATTAGGGTAATCAGAAGATGCAAACATTTCAACATTACCCTCCTCAGTTGTTCTTAGACCTTGTATTATGTTAAACTTAATAATATCTCTAGTTATTTTAGTACCAATAGCCGTCATCGCATTGGTTGTTGTATCTAATTTAAACCTAGTTTCACCTGATATAAACCTATAGTTTCGTTCGTCATATACCCTTTCATAATCCCAAACAAACGCTTTAGTGTTATCAGGTAATTCCACTAACTTAGTTTTCTCAACAAAAACGGTATCTGATTTAATGTTAGCTATCGTTTCAGTTAGTTGACTTATTTTACCAGTGAACCTACCTTTAACTTCTGCTAACCTATCGTTCAATTTTTTAACATCAGACTCATTTTTAGCAACTAGTATTTGTTTAGAGTACTCTAATTGACCTATCTTGTTTTTACTAACCCTTACTGAGTCTCTTAACGCTAATTGATTTTGCTTTGCTATTTCTAAGTCCTGTTCGATTGATTGGTATTTATTATAACCCCAATATGCCACACCGAATATCATTAAAAATATGATAGCAGTAACTGCCACCCTTGAATTTAATACTTTACTTATAAAACTTTTCATTTTTCTTTATTTTTAGGCTAAGCCACTTTGTTGTACTTCGTTTTCGTCACCTTCTCTTTCCACTGAATATTCTGTGGCCAGTTTCTGGGACCATTGTTCAGCCCAGTTATCATAGAAACCTTTTAATTTTTTAATTGTATTAATTGTTTCATCACTAAAAGAAACATTATTACCAGTAAGGTATAGACCGTCAGAGTCTTCTAAAGTAAATTGCCACTCTAAACCATCTAGGGCGTCAAACTTACCAGAGAACACAACATTCTTAGTTTCTGGATATACTTTAAACCCAGTAAATTCAACTCTAGGTGTTACTGTGTTTCTAAAATTAGCGTGCTCTTCACTTAACTCATTTGAAGATAATCCTTCTTCGGTAGATTCTTTAATTAGATTATTATTTCTGGTGATAGATAACATTTTTTTAGTTATCTCATTTTCATATATGTTTTCCATAGTTCTCTATTTTTTTACTGAACTCTTCAATATTAAATGCTGGTGAAATGTCTGTTGCAGTTTTAGAAAAGTTAGCTCTATAATAAATACCTTTCTTTTCACTAAACTCACCTATTTTTATATTATTAGGTGAAACATTTCTTTCAATGTCAAATTCATTAATTAATATGTTACACAGTTGAGCTAACGCATTTATCTGAGTTTTACTATAAGGGGTCCATCTATTCTTACCTCTCCAACTTTTCTGGTATAGTTTAGACTCACCTTTATAAACTTCACCACTCCAATTAAAATAACTGCCACTCGTGAAATCTTTGGCTACCCAGCCTTGGTTTTCTAACACTATTGGTATTACTTGTTTGTTCAAATCCTTACTACCTAAGAAATGTGAGTAATACTTAGGATTAAAGTGTTCGTATATTTTACCATTTAATAGTATTGTGTATGCAGCCGTCTTCTTATACTTCCCATTTATCTTGTTTCGCCAAGCTTTAAAATGGTTCATGTCAGTTGTTAAAGTGCCGCCTACTACTATTTTATCCTTATCATACTCTTCAGGTATATACGAGCTTTCATTCAACCTGTACTCGTCTTTATTAATATCCACGGTTAGTAGGTATTTTTGTAGTGTTATTTCTTGCGTTATGTCTTATTTCTTTAATCTCATCTTCATTAAACCTACTCTTATGTTCTTGTTTAGGTTTTATTTTAGTTTTAACACCTTGTGGTTTATCACTCTTTTTTTCTTCACCCTCATTTTCAGTATTACCAGATGCTGAATTTGATATCTTTTTCGTTTCACCACTATAAGGATTGGTTTTACTTTCAGCTTTTAAAGGTTCTATTTCCTTGTTTAAATTACTTAAATCATTTACATGATTTTTATCTTTAATTACTTTGTTTGGTACATAATCGCTCTTACCACTTAGTGTTATAGCTTGTTCACGAGTTTTTTTAGTAGCTTCCTTTAAATCCTCAACACTTAAAGATTCAGCTGATACTTTACCATCTAAATCAGTTTTGGCTTTTTTTTTACCTTTGAAAAACTTTTTAAAAAAACCATTACTACCGTTCTTTACTTTTTTATTTTTTTCTTCCTTATTTTTATTTTCTTCCTCTTTAAATACCCAGTTTGTTGCTATAACTAAGCTTATAGCCAATGGGTCAAAAACAATAATGAAAACTAAAATAAAGTAGTTTACAACTTCATCCATCCCTGTATCGGTTAGTTCAGCTATGTATTTTAATGGACCTAACTCACCTGACACTTCGGTGTCATTTTCCTTATTGAGTATAGCCATTTGGTATTTCTGTAATGAATCTGAAGCTACACTGCGCTTTACCTCAATCTCTTTTCTATTCACTCCCTCAACAGCAATTCTTTCTTGTGCTAATCTAAGTTCAGCTGTTGATATTGTATTTCTTATACCTGACTCAGTGTTATTATCTCTAACCTGAATTGATGTTACTTTAGCTTTAGAAAGGCTGTTAATACTTTCTGATATTCTATCTAATTCTTTGTCATATCTAGCAACATCGTCAGCATAGAAGTCTTCTTTTTGTTTTAAAAATGAGATTTCGTTTTCAGCTATTTTTAGTTTTTGAAATGTTTCTTGATAAGCTGATGATAAGAAACCATAAATACCTCCAGAAGTTATTGCCATTAGAAACGCAACGCCTATTATTAGATATATTTTCATCATAAGGTTTATTTTATACCAATATCTTTGTAAGTAACTTGCTGTAACTAATTTACCTAATTCTAACGCAGAGGCCATTATAATTACGGCAATCATAGCGCCAGAAAATAATTGACCTATACCGTATACAGAAAATACTGCGGCACATCCAGCAATCGTCAGCGCTGAAAAACCTAGTAAATACCCAAAATGTAACTTCATATCTTTTTTATTATAAATATCATGAATTCTTAATTAACTTGTAAAGTCCTAAATTATTATGTCTTAATCTTCTTATCGCTTTTTCTTTTATTTGTCTTATTCTTTCTTTAGTTAAGTCGTATCTATCACCTATTGCTTCTAGAGTCATCGGCTCAACCTTTGTATTAAGACCATAATAACATTCTATAATACCACGTTCTCTATTAGTTAAACAATCCATTGTTTTATTTAATACCTTTTTTAGTCTATCACTTTCATCACTAAATGTATCTGTTAAATCTTCTTCACTTGATATAGTATCTTCTAGTGCGAAGCCAGTATATTCACCCATCTCCTTATTTAAAGAGACACAGCTTGGGTATTTCTTTGGTATTGATTCTAAATACTCTTCATTTTCTTTCTCTAGCTGACTTATTTTGTTGATAACACTAGATGGTAATCTTATAACCCTAGAATTATCGTTGAGGCTTTGCATAATTGATTGTCTAATCCAATACACTGCATATGATATAAACCTAAAACCTCTTGTGGGGTCAAATTTATTGGCCGCTTTAATTAATCCGATATTACCATCATTTATTAAATCACTTAGTGATAAACCTAGGCCTTGATACTCTTTAGCTACGCTGATTGCAAATTTTAGGTTACCTTCAACTAATTCATTTATCGCCTCTTTATCACCATTAACTATTCTATTGGTTAGTTCGTTTTCTTCTTCAATACTTAATAGGTCACACTTGTTAACTTCGTTAAAATATCTAGTTATTGTGTCGCTTTTTTCTGCTACTATAAATCTTTTCATTCATTTTCTTATAAGGTTGCAAGAAAGCTTAAAGCTTCCTTTTGGTTAACTGTAAGTTCATTAATGTTATTTAATAATTTATCCATTAATAAACTCCTTTCTTTATCATCTAATGATGATAACTCTTTTTCATCGTAAGAATCTTTTAAAGTTACTTTTTTTTCATTTTCATCTTCGTAACCCTTTTGATTTTCTACGTCCAGTTCGTTGAACATTACGTTATGTATTTCTCTATCGTCAATGTGAGCGGTAAAGGTTTTATTATTCATTTCTGATATAAAAAAACTTCTATTACCTATATTTAATATTTCTTTCACTCTACTAATATCTAACTCAGTTTTAAAGGTCGCTACCAACGCTGTGTCTTTGCGACCCTTTAAAACCTTTACAGGCTCTACTGATATATTATCTAAATCATCACTTAAACCTTTAATATTATCCATTGCAATAATACAAAATGTTTTCACATCCATCATTTATCTTGTTTTGCACTAAGATACTATATTTTGCTACTAAAAACAAGTATTATAGTTTTATAGATGATATGTTATCAACCTTTTTAACTGTAATAACTTTATCTGACCAATCCTTAACTAAATCATTGTGGGTTATGAAGAATACAATATCAAACATACCTTTAATTTTTTCAAACATAGGTCTCACTTTTTCTATGTTATCTGCCGCTAGTTTACCTAGTACCTCATCAAAGGTTATGAAGTTAGGCTTTGGTAAATGAGATATTTTACTTAACACACATCTAAGAGCTAAGCTTGATATCGTTCTCTCTAGGCCACTACCAGACTTTAATAACTTAGTTACATCATTTTTAATGATATGATACTCAACATCATTTTTATTTGTCATAACTAATTCCACCTCAAAGTCACATACATCATCTAACAACCTTTGTATCTCTGAATTTATTATTGGTAGTACTGACCTCAACACTAACTTACTAATACCCTTTTTACCAACCAACTGAAGATATATTTTGAATATTTTTTCTACTTCCTCTTCACGTTTTAAGGTCTTAATCATTTTAAGGTTTTTAGTTAACTCCTCCTTAGCTGATTTGATGTTTTGCTTAGTAGTGAATATGTTCTGGTTGATTTCTGATTTAGTGTTATTTTCAACGACTAAATTAGTTTTTACTGCTGAGACATTAGATTCTATTGTAATGTTAGTTTTAATAGCATCCTCATTACTTTTATATTTTTTCAAATCTGCTTTTTTAGAAACTATCTTATTTCTTAACGCCCCTATTTCGACTTCAGCTTTGTCGCACTCTAATTCTAACCTGTCTCTTCTATCAACGACATCTCTATTCTCCTTAATTTTAGTTATCGATTTCTGAACCCTTGCTAACTTATTTTCTTTTTTAGTTAAATCATTTTTCAATGACTCTATCTTTTCTTCATATTCCTTTATTGTTTCCGAGTTGTCAACATCATCTAAAGGTCTTTTACACGTCTCACAGATTTCACTGTCTCTAAGGTTATCAATCATCTTGCCAAATGACATGATGTCATTCTTGTAAGACCCTATCTTTATTGATATATCTCTATCTTCCTTAGTTAGTTTATCATATTTATATTCGTCGTAATTAACATCTTTGATTTCAGCAATCTTAGTCTTAAACTCTTCAATTTTATTTTTGTAGGTAACACCTTTCTTAGTTATTGTGTCAATATCACCTTCTAACTTTTCAGGGTTTAAGTCTGATACTTCAGAATCTATTTTTAATTTACTATTTATTAACCTTTCTTTTTCATCCTCTAACCTTTGTATTGTTTTTTCAGAAGCATCCAGTTTTTTAGTATACTCTACGACCTCTTTTTCATATAAACCTATATTTTCCTCAAGAGTTTCATTATCGTTAAGTAAAGTAGTTACATCGTAATGATTACCTTTTTTTAGTTTGTTAAATTCAGAGTTCATATCTTTAGCTATTTGCTCTTTGGCTTCTATAAGCTCTAATCCAATGAATCTAGTCAGTAACCTACCACTCTCAGTTGGTTTAGCATCGATTAAGTCTTCTAAGTTCCTAGCAGTAGTTAGAATGGTTATATCAAAATCTTTTTCACTACCAATATTATTCTGAATTACCTGTCCAGTTTTCTTAGCGTCTTCGTCATTCAATAACACCTCCTCACCATCAGGTAGTAATTCGTAGTAATTTACTTTATTTGTTGTGTTCCAACCTTTACCACCTCTTTTTGGTCGTCTATTTAATTTACGCTCAATAATCATTTCATTACCTTCGACCTCAATCATACCTCTAACAGTTAATTCGTCCTTGTCAGTAAATGTATTGAATATTTGTTCGTTCTTATCGGTTTTAGTAGTTTTACCAAATAATAAGAATTTAATCGCATCTACAGTGAAAACCGTGTTATGAGATACAATATCATTTGAGTAATATTGATGAACTTCAGATACTTGTACATCATATAAAGTATCTCGCTCATCTAACAACTTAATTGACTTAACATTTGAAATTCCATCTCTAACTTGGATAGGAGTTCCTATTTCAATATTCTTTAAAACTGTGAAATCACCATCCTCTTTTTTTAATCTATGATAATCAGCACCTTCAACATACGCACCATTTTCTAATTCACATTTATATACCTCGGCATTTTCTTCAGTTATACCGCACCATTCAATATCGTGAAAACCATATGGTGTGTCAACTTGAAACCCCAAATCACCATATTTTTCAAAAATATCATTTAATTTACCTATCTCAATTTCTTTAATCATAATATTTCTTGTAATTTAAAAAATTCTTGGATTATGTTTTCACCACCTCTTTCATTCCAACATTTGATGAAATATTCTGGTGTAACTCCATAATTTTTACTAAAACTTTCAACTGTCCCATTACTACCCCTCAAATGTCTATGGAAAGGTGTGTTTATATCAATTTTAACCTCTAATCTAGTATTTTTATTTATTTTACTAACTTCATTAAAATTTATCTTTTCTATTGTGAATTTATTACCCCTTAATTTATCTTTCGATACTATGCGATTATCTGATAAATTGAAAACATTTTCAATTTGTAAAAACGGTGAACACCCACTTACCATGACTAAATATTTAATATCAGGATAACTATCTTGGGTGTATAAATAAATGCCACTTCCCATTTCATTAATTTCAATTTTAGTTTTTTTCATAATTTAAATTTTTTTACACTTATCTATAACTTTTTGTTTATTTCCTAATCTATATTCTGACCCCAAAATATATAAAACCCTCTTTATTGGTAATATCTAATTTGTTTTTAATCTTTTAATGATTACACTAGGGTCCACATTATTTTAATTCTTCAGGTATGAAACCCAATTTTTTCTCTATTTCATCTAAATCGTATTTTATAACTATCTTAGAGTCAGCTCTTAAGCATTTACCACCTTGATTAGGTGGTTCTGAATTGACAACATTGAGTCCATTCAACCTACTGAATGAAGCAAAGTTCTTATCACCAAAGGATAAGAAGTTATCTATGTATAACCACTTTAAACTCCATGACCTATGGTTTTCTACAGAGACATCACTATCACCCAAAGATGCATTAACTTTTTTATCTAAATCTAATATTCTTTTGAAATCAACATCTTTTTCCTCACGCTTACACCATTCTTTCATCAATTCTACTTGGTAATTTCTGTCAAGAATATTATCGACACCAGCGCCACTAATTTCAATGACTTCACCACCCTTACCTATTTTAACAGGTCGGTAAATCACATTAATATTGGCTTTAGTGATACCATACTTTTTACTGAAGTAATCTCTTACTTTTAGTTTATTCTGTCTAGAATAGTTTTCTGGTCTATCATCCCAATATACTTTAACTTTTGCGTACTCTGGTATTGTTACATTATCACTCATTGTATTCTTTTTATCTTTCACCGTAGATATCATATCCACCTTTATTTTTACACTCTTTTAATTCCTTACTTAATATATCGTTTTTATTCTTACAGGATGACAAACCTTTACTGATTTCATCTACCTGAGACTTATAATCGTTTATGAGACTTTCTTTCTTTTTATTCTCAACTTCCAACGTGGCCTTATCGTCACTCAACTTATCTATGTATTCTAGATAACTCATGTTATTGCCGTCTACATTTATACTAACATTTTTTTCGACAGGCACCTCTACTATTTTTTCTACAGGTACTTCAACCCTTTTCTCAACTATTTTTTCTACTGGTACCTCTTTTATAACCTCTACAGTCTTCTCTACTGGCTCTTCTCTTACTTTTGGACCACTAGGTGTCATTCCATATTGTAATATCGTGAAGCCGCTCTTTAGCGCCTCATTTAGTGTCTTACCCACGTCCTCTTCATTAAGCCTACAGTAGGCCACTATTTCGTCGAATAGCTCTTTATTTATGAGTCTCTTACCCATTAGTTAATGTTTCAGTACCTTCTTCTAATTCATCAAGTGATTTTATCTTAAATTGATAAAACCCGTATCTATTCTCAACATCTTTCTCAATGTACGTTCTTGTTTCAACGTCCCATATTAAGTAACCGTGACTTTTAATCGATTCACCAAAATTTTGTTGAATTAATGAACTACTAAAACACATTGGGATTATTTTTTTTATTTTAATTTTTTTCATTTTATAGCTATTATATTGACATTCTCTAGTGCAATATTTTTGCACCTTTCGTTTAGCGTTATATTCATTACCACACTTTTCACATTTTTTACGCATATCTAAAATTTTGTTGTATTATTATTTATTAATAATACAACAAAATTGAAAAGAAGCTATTCATCGATAACCCAACCATTTTTTTTATAAATTTCTAATTCTGTTTCATCAATTTCTTTTCTTTCAACGTTATAAAAACAACTTCTTTTGTGTATATCACCAAGTAGTACCATATCACAACCATCGAAATGGTTTAATTGGGTGTGATTGTCATCAAATATATATCCTACATCTGTAGATGCCCCAGCTATAGGGGCGTGGTATAATCCAATGTAAGTTTTATCATCACCATGCTTGGCCCTACCCTCTTCAATATCAGGTCTTTCATTACCCTCAAATATTGAATAATTACACCACACAACATTGTCGTCTAAATAACAGGTACTTTCTTGGTAGTATGCTATGTGTGGATTGTCTAACAATTCAATCATAGGTGATATACTATCAACTCTATCTTTATTATTCTCTAGTAAATCATGGTTACCAGCTATAATAACAACTTTACCGACCTTTGATAGTTCTCTCAGGAACCACGTGCTAAGTATTAGTTGTTCATTTGATATCGTTATTTTTTGATGTACCAAGTCGCCCACTATTGCTATGCGAATTTCTTCGTGTTTATAATCTTTACAGTACTCAGTTATTTCATCAATGAATGTTTGGAATATCTCTTTATACTCGTCATGCATCCTATATGTTCTAATATGAACGTCAGCTAAATGTATCACGGATTTAATCATAAGTTTTATTTTACATCAAATGTACTATTTTTATCTAACTTTAGCAAGTTTCCTTATATTATTAACATGAATAACATAGAGTGAAGAAAGTATATTAAATATCAATTAATTTTGAATAGTTAAATGTCTTTACAATATGTATTATCTTTTTTATCATACTTTCTATATTAAATTAATTATAATAGGATTTACGGTAAATTCATCGACTGTAACTGAACCGATAGAATTAATCGTCACTTTTTGACCAGTACATCCTATTATATCTGGTAATGTTATTGCATCATATTCTTCATCAATACCTTCAACAAATAAAAAATGTTGTTGCCCAGTACTTTCATTGATGACCACAACTCTTTCATGGTCAATTAAATTGGCCTCATCCATCAATTCGTAACTTAGGTTTATAACTCCCATGTTATTTAGTGAACTGTTTAATACCCTACCTGTAATCTTTGATTTTAAAACTTCTATTTTCATATTTTATCTTTAACAATTTAACCACCATGGACCTTCTTTAGGTTTAGGTTCAACGTAATTCTCTAAATTATAAATTCTCTTTTCCTCAGCTACTATATCATCTTCTTTCTTTTTCATAACCTCATCAATTCTAGGTAGAGGTGGCATTGTCATAACAGTATTAATGAATTTTTTTGGTACTCTAATTTCTTTGTAGGTCCCAAATGCAGTTAAGTGTACAATTATACACCCAAATAGTTTGATATCCTCATATTTAGTACCTTTTAACATATCTAAAATTAGTCTAGCATATAAAGGTAATTGTATTTTATAATGGGCTAACGAAGTATCCATTTCATCCTCAAAAGGAGGTAGCATTGGTCTTGTGTAATGATGTACCTCAAAGTTTTTCTCTTTATTGGTGTTATGAGTTACCAATAAAGATTTCCCACATAAAAATGTGCTACTCGGACTATCTACTTCGATACACTTAGTTGGTACTGACTCAACTTCTTCTACTGACACAATAGACCTAAAGGTTCTTCTATCTTTTTTAAGGTTTAAAACTAAATCTTGGTTTCTAGATAGAAATGGATTAAAATTATCTGTTACAAATGATGCTCTATAACATTTATTTACTTTACCGTTAAACTTCTTATTAAAATTAGATTTAGTTACCTTAAGACCTAATGAAGATGATATTTCAGTAAAATAATCAACCTGTGTTTCTCTTGTACTTTCCATAACGAAACTTTGTCTAGTTTCATTATATGTACCATCACTATCCATTAAACCCCTTAATAAATCTAGTCGCTGATTGTATGAGCTAGATAAATAAATTTCTGGTATATGTTTGTTTTGTAACAATAAATTTTTACGTAATTTATTTTGTAAATCAAATACTGTTCTAGTGGTAGCTTTTCCAGCACCACCTTGCGATAAATCATCACCAATAGTATACCCTCTTTTTATTATCTCTTCCCATACCTTTTCATTTGCTTGTGTAATTTTAGCATCAACACTATGACCATCACCTAACCAAAGACCTAAAACATAAGGGTCAATCGGTAATTTAATTTCTGGGTTGTTTAATGGTTTTGCATTTTTAATTTTCAATATATTATATGATTGTCTCTTACTTAAAGAATTATTGTAATCTTTAATTTCTTGAGTTGTCATAACCATCTCTTTAATTACCCCAGAATTTCCCCTATAAACTAACCACCTATGTTCAAAATCAGAAATAATTTCTTCATTATTATCAAAAATAATTTTTAAACATTTCTTATTTTTAACTTTAGAAATATTCATAATATTAACTAAATTACCATCCTTATCATAAACTTGGTCATTATTTGTTAATGTACCCATAGTCTTCCACCCATCACTAGTTAAAATAGGTGTATCTAGTGGTAAACCTTTCCAATCGGTAACTATGAAACCCAGTTCACCTTCTTTATTGTGAATTAACCACACTTTATCTGGTTGGCCAGTGTATTTTAATGTGTTACTACCTAACACCATTTCAGTGTCTAATAAAACCGCACCTCTTCTGTGCATAGCGTTGATAAATTTATGACCAGCATCAATCATCGCATTTCCATCACTAACCTGCTGCTCATCACAATTATATATCGGTTGTCTAACATCTTTATAACTTCCATATTGAGCTAATAAGTCTTTTTCTAAAAGATAGTGAACTCTAGAACCTTTGGAGTTAGCGTAATCTGCTGTCGCTCTCCATTCCTTTAATAATTTATCTTGTTCATGTATGTCGTTTTCACACATCTCTAAAGACTTTTCTAATTCTGGAAAACCTTCATAAAATTGTTTTATAACAGTGGATACTGAAGGAAATTTACTTGTCATTTCACCTTCCAGTGTCTCTATATAATAGGTGTGAGTCTCTTCAATAAAACTAAGTTTTAACTCTTTTTGTTTAAGACTTATTAAATCTCTTATTTCTTTACCTATTTTAGTTAGTTCTTCTTTTCTAATCATTTAACCCATTTCAGCCAAATATACTAGATTTTTTCAACAAAGGCAACTATTTATAATGTAACCATATTAATAGGATGAGGCTATCTAAATTATATAGGTTTATTCAAAGAAGAATTAAATCAAATTTACATTAATAAAGGTTATAATGGTATAACTGGTTTAGGTTGGAATGACTTGCAAAGATTTATAAATTATAATATATGAAATTAACTAAAATATATGAAGAGGTTTTAAGAGAATCTATTCAAACTAAAATTATAGCCTATCATGGGACAGACCATAATATAGATAGGTTTTCTGACAGCTTTTTAGTTGGAGATAAAAATATTCAACACCATGGAGCTGGTATTTACTTTGCCACTAGTTATGAGAATGCTAGGATGTTTGGTAATAATGTCTATAAAGTAGAATTATCTGGTAATTTTATTAGTGAAGACAACCCTACAAGTGATGCGGACCCCGACAAATTAATTAACCTTATGAAATTAAGTGATGAGGACGAGTGGGAATTAGAGGCACAAAATTATCACCCAGACCCTGAAACAGGACTTATGGTGGCTCTTGAGGATGCTCTTGACCAACCTAATGAAGCTGACGCTTTTATGAGGATTCAAAATGGATGGTACATGTACGATGGTTTAGGTTATGTTAGAGGTATGACTAAGGTTGGTATCGATGGTGTTATTGTTAATCCACCTAGTGATTGGGTTGATGAAAAGCACATTATTATATTTAATCCAAATGCTATTAAATTCATTGAAAAGGTTAACGTTAAAGAAGACCTTACATACAGACATACCAATACTAATGGTGCTGGTGATGACGAGTATGAAGTAGGTATGGTAAAGGAGAATAATAACATTAAAGAATTATTAAAGTACAGTGCTTATGATGATTCTGAAATGAGTGAAATGTATCTTAAAAAACTAATAGATACTTTAAGAAAATTACCTAGCAACTTAACTTTATACCGTGTAGTATTTTTAGAAAAAAAATCTGATTTAAGAGATAAAGAATTAGGTTCACATTATGTTTTAAATAAAAAAGACTTAGATAATTCTCATTACGTGGAAGCCCATTCAAATGCTAAGGGAGAACCTTTTATACTCACAGTTAAAGTTAGCAAGAATGAAATCGATGAATTTGCAACCTTAAAACATAACATGCAATATCCACATGAAAAAGAAATCACTTTAAAAAATACTGGTTCTGGCGCCAAGTTAATTGACATCAAACCTTTTAAAAATACATCTTATGGTTTTAGTGCTGAATTTAACGATGATGATTTTTATAATGATTTAGGTTATGATGAATTTTCATAGCCTACTTTCTCTAATTTTGTGAGCAGTTTTTAATGACTTAATAATACCCATCCTTCCGAATTTTTCATTTATTAAGGATAAATCCATTCCGTTCTTTAAAAACACAACTTTAATTCTACCGTATAAATTTATTGTATTCAGTCTATTGTATAAAAATAGCGCATCTTTTTTCTCTTCTTCACCACCATCTAACACAATCACTACATCACCTTTGGCCTTAGATTGTAAGCTGTGATATAACTTATCTGAAATAAACTTACCTAGAAGTGGTATAGAGTTAGGTGTTACTATGTGGTCAAATCCACCCTCAACTAGATATATTGTAGAGTCCCAGTTAATGTGATGTTCGTTGAATATAATCCTTTGCTTTTCTACTTCTGGATTTAAGTACTTAACCTTACTCCACTTATCGAATGACCTAGCAACGTAAAAATTTAATTTACCCATAGCATCATATGATGGTATCACAACCCTGTTTTTGTGTTTACCTTCACATGTGTAACCTATATCATACTTTTCTAATGTTTCATCTCTAATACCTCTCTTCTTAACATAACTATACGCTTCAGAATAATTTGTATGGTATGGTGATGCTTCACTAAATTTCTTAAAGCTTTTCGGTAAATTAACAATTATTTTACTATCCTCTTCCGACTTACTTTTACTATTCTTTATTATGTCAGGTGCAACTAACATAAAGTCTTTGTAGTGTTGCTTATTACCGTATTTTCTTACAAGGTAAGATAAGCTACCGTACATATTGTTTCGTTCCCAACAAGACCAGCATTTATAAACACCCTTTTCATAATTGATAGCTAAATTACCTTTTCCATCACCAGTGTTACCTAACCCCTTTTCTTGGGAACATACAGGACAATCAAAACCCACTTGTGATTTGTGTTCATAGTGGGTTCTAGGTGTTCCTAAGAAATTTTCTAATATGTTTACTATAATTGACATGCCACAAAGATACTTAAAAAAGTATTCATAAACAAATAATAATTAAAACGGACATTAATAAATAAAAAAACGGCCATTAATGGCCGTTTATAAAAATAGAATTACTAAATATAAAAAAACTTACCTATCCTCTGGTACCCATCTTTCTATTTTGTTCATATAACCTAACACACAAGCAGATGCATCGGTCATATCGTAATTTTCTTTGGATAATGCGTGATTTCTATTATAAATCCACTTGACTTGTGGGTGTAAGTCAGCTACCTTCTCCCATATAATTGTCTTTTTATCAACATACCAGTCGTACCCACCGAAAAGTGTTTTCTTATTGTCTTTAATTTTTTTCTCTATTTGTTTTTCTGGGTATCTCACACCTTTCTTATTGTGAGTTCTAATCGCCATAAGTTCAGGGAAAGCAAATGCTCTAGCATCAAAAGATGATATAAAGTCTGGGACTATACCTAACTTTTGATATACTGACCTAGATATCATACCATTAAACCTAAGTAGTTTACCTACTGTGTTTACGTTATTAGACCTTAATAAAGGTTCTTCAATAATAACTTTTACAATACCTAAATCTTTGTATTTATTTAAAAACTCTTCTTCAAAGATATTACATTTTTCGAATAATTCCTCTGTTTTTGTTTCAGGTATAGGTTTAATTTTAGGTGTTACATGTGTAAGTAATACCAGTTCACCCTTTTTACCTGCGTCTTTATATAGGGCAATACCTATTGTTTTGGTACTGACGTCTAAACCAAGAATTAAATCGTCATTTTTATCTATTTCCATAATTATATTTCTATATCTAATGTATTAAATATAACTTTAAAGTAAATATATTATACTAAGATTCTAACACCTAATGCAAGATATTGATTGGCCCCTAGTATTAAATGTTCATTGCTTTTGGCATATGCTATAACATTATTAAAGGTGTCATATAAAGCAACTTCACTAACTTTTATTAAGTCATCGTTGTTAAATGTCGAGTTATTTGTATTAGCGAATTCGTCTCTTTCAACAACACATGTTATGTTTTGTGATATTTCATTCGATAAATGATTATAAGTAACTGCTGCATTGTCAGCTGATGCGTCCTCAGTATCATAATTATTAACGATATCTGGATTTGTAATTACAATAAAACCTTTATCTAAATAAGCTACACCAACCGCATTATCTGCTACTTGGTTAACTGAAGATACTGATAATGCATTAAACCTTTCTTTACCATTTATACTGAATGGTTTTGATTGACCAAAGCCTGTAGCCCAACTTTTACTTGGATTCTCATTAGGTCTTTCTACTTCATCAGAAAATAAAAAGGCTACATTACTACCTACAACACTACCTAAGAATGCACTTTCTTTTATTTGAGAATCTAAGCTGGTTGCTGGTGTTAATGTTCTTTGGAAAGTTGAATATATGGTGTATTCAGTCCCACCTGTCGTTTCTAACTCAATTTTAATTTCTCTACCATCTAGTATCTCACCGTAGGCACATTTATCTATCGCTATTACAAGTACCTTATTTTGATTTATATTTCTTATTGCTGTGTCTAAGTACCCGACTGGATTATTAAATGAGCTATATAAGTTCCTTTCATCTTGTGTTAATGGTAAACCAAATGATTTAAACAAATTGACATAAGAATCAGTTGTTACATCTCTTCTATCAGTAATAAATTGGGATATTGTATTGCCACTAGTGTCTGAACCTAGTATTGTTGTTTGACCTAATTTAGTAGGTTTTATATTTACTGTTGCTGAACCGCTCTCAACTAATTTTCTTATATCACCTGACGAGTTTACAATAATAGGTGATTTTATACTAACACCCTCATATACACCATTACTAAATATGTTGTCAACACCCACTTCACCTGCTAAAGCTGGTACTTCACCATTATCTAATTGTAAGTCACTAAAATAATTGGCATCTGAATCACCTAAACCAAAATGTGTTATAACACTACTACTATTTGTCAATAGTTGTCTTCTACCAAATGGTGTTAATTTGGCTGTTACTGTTACTGTATCTGCGCTTGCTAAAAATCCCATATCTTAAAAATCAATACTTAATTCTAGTATAACCGTTTTACCAGAGCTTAATTCAGCTGGTTTACTAAGTTTACCTATTATTACTAAATCACCGTTACTATCATAAACACCAACTTCACTAACCATTATGTTAGGTGGGTTAGTTGCTAAGTCATTACTTCTAGTGGCATTAGACGTTCTATTAAAATCACTTGCATTAATAGAAATTTTAAAAATTGTTTTAAATATCGTTGCACCAATAAAAGCCTCAACGTTACCATAGAAAAATCTTTCATCACCAAATTGTAATGTTTCTGGTGAAGTTGATGGTACCATATTTAATTTGTCTATTATCGAGTATGTTGTAGAAGAACTGGTATTTGATTGTGTTAGTTGAAAGCTAGGTGTTAATGCTAATGGGTTTTGTCTTTCTAAAACGTCAACATCCACAAAACCATCAGAGTTTTCATCAACAGATGAACTAAAATCTACTTCTTGCCACGCATCTGTTACGGGTCTAGAGCCATTTGTTACTTGATATAATACTTTAAAAGTATCACCGTAAAAACCTACCGTAGAGTCATCATCTCTCATATAAGGTAATAGCCCCACATCTTCCATGTTGAATTGTATGTCAAAAGAAGAGTTGTTATTATTGGTAATTCTACTATAATTTTGAGCTGGTAATGTTGGTCTTAAACCACTACCACTTTCATTATCAATTCTGTAAGTTACGTACATTGTTTGGCCAGCTGGTAATACACCAGTGCCAACCCCACCTGATGGGTTTGTTAGTGTTAAATTCAATTTAGGTAAAGTCCAGTTCCTGTTAGATTTATACGACATTGCTGCATTAACCTCAGGGTCAGTCACAACAATAATTTTTAATTGCGTATAAACCCTACCAACTACCTTAGGTGTACCCTCTACTAAAGAAGGGTCTTCGATTAACTCAACATATGTTAAACCATTAGCTCCAGAGTTTATACTTGGACCGCTTGCTATAAATGTCATACCCATTTTATCACCAGTACCAGATACGCCATTGAAGTTTCTTCTGTGGTACATTATATTAGGTAAGTGTATTTTAACGTTTTTAGTGTCGTTATCAATAAATAGATACTCACCGTATAAATTTGATATTGTTTTGTTAGAGTAATGAATTATTGCTGAAGATTTTACATCTAAAGCTTCTGAATTATAAAGATAGTTTTTAACTTGGCCTATATAATTGTAAGAACCAAAATTTTCTAATTTCTCGAATTGAGTGGTCCCAGTTATACCTAGTACGTTTTCAGAAAAGGGGATATTCATATTCCACAACGGAACATCATTTACTGTTATATCACAAGAACTATCAAATGATAACGTTCCAGTGTCCCAGTAACCTATAGAATCTGGTTCGTTGTTGTAAATATCACCACCTTTATATATAATGTAGGATGTGTTTCCAGAACTTAATGTAGGTAACTCCCTATCCACTGTAATTGTTGAACCTGTTACTTGTATTTTATAAAATAGATGTGGCTGTGGTGTTTCATTAGTGAAATCTGAATAACCAATTTTAAGTAATAAAATATCACCCACTTCCGCATTATTACCTGTTATCTCCAACGTATTACCGCCAGATATTGCACTCGATGAAATGGTCCCTGAACTTCTAGTGTAACCAGACATTTCTTCTGAAGTCTCAGTTAACGTTTCCCATCCACTTGATAATGAGCCTGTAAAAGGTCCTCTTTGTTCAGCCTCATTGTTTACTCTTAATTTAACACAGCTAATATCACCATCAACAAATGGATTTTTATTAGTGTTATTATTTTTACTAATAAAATATTTTAAATCAGGTTGTTTGTCTTTAGGTCTTAATATTGTCGTACTACCCGTCAAAACGTCGTCTTGCACAAAACCTTCTCTATTGTAATTAATTTCAGAGTCACCAATTGACCAAGAACTGAAATTTAATTCTCCTTTAGCTATTTTCTCTCTACCAACTTCAGTTAGCTTTACGCTAGTGAAAGGCTGTGCATTTCTAATTATATAACTCATAACGTTTTTATTATATTGTATTTACTTATAAATATGAATAAGTAAAGAAATTATCTTATTTTTTTATAGTTGTAAGGTTATCGGTACCACTTCACTATCAGTTAATAGTGAAATTGTATCGCCATTTAACAACTCATAATTTTTCTCATTAACTACCTTATAAAATACATCAGTTCCACTATAAGAGCTTAAATCAACATTCACCCCATAGGTTGCATTGTTAACAACATAATCAGTGGTTGCTGAGTATATTATGGTGTTAGCTGAAAAGGATTCATCATCAGCTGCATATAAAATGAATCTGCCATTGGTATTTATTGGTTGTGGTGATACGGTCCATAACACATCAAAATTATCTACGTTAACGGTTCCAACAAATGTTCCAAAAGAATTATATGTTATTGTAATAATATCCGATTGCTCTAATTCACCGTTTAAGATAACCTTAGTCGGGTCACTACTTGATTGATTGTAGTCACCTCCATTAGCCAGAGTAATACCGTTTAATGTAATAATTAAGTCGTTAAATTCAACTGGCTCTGTTAGTGTAAATATTTCGTATTTGTTAGTGTCAGTGTTAAAATATATTACCTCTGACCCTTCTTCACCTGTTACGCCAGATACAATAGGGTTATTTATTAATTTAGATTCTGAAACTAGACCATTTGCATTACCCGAACTCACGTAAGCAATTGTTATTATATCATCAATTTTTATTGAGTCTATACCATTAAATACTATTTTATTTGTACCTACTGTTACAAAATCGGCGTCTTCGCCCTCGAATAAGGTAATACCATTTACAGATACGATTGGCCTACCTGACCAGTTAGAAGTTGTGGTTACTTCGTTGGTAGCACCTTCATCACTTACAAATGATTCAACCCTAAGAGCGCCTAATGCTATGTCTGGATTAGGCGTTAATGTGAAAATAGGTCTAGTTGCAGCATTTATAGCTGCAAAGTAATAATCAAAGTCTTCTTCATATAACCCGAATTCATCGCCAACTAATTTAAAAGTGTCATTTCTATCACCTAAAGCTGTTAGTATATCTGTACATGTCCCATAATTATAACTACCCTTTATTAGATACTCTCCATCTATGTTTAACTCAGATACAAGTATTGAGTCTGTAAATGCACTAGTACCACTAAAATCATCCCATTCAATAGGGCCAGAATCAAATACTGGTGGTGAACTAAATGTAGTTGAGTTATTATTGTACTTATAAATCCTATATCTAAAGGTTGTATCAACATCAATAAAACTATCAACATTATCTATAAAAGAGAATGACAAATCTAAAGTATTTTCACTATCAATTACATGAATCTCATCATCTGATGTTGTTACCCCAGTCATTACCTTATCACCGCCCACCATCTCAAATATAGGTTTTTCGAATTCGCAAAAATCTGAACTCATACTAACGTTCACATTATCCTTGTTTCTAAGGATATTATGTGGGTTTCGTATTATATTTTTTTCTTGAAATCTCATTAAAATGATATATTTACATTAGTATAGGTTGAACACGTATTTAAACCGTAATTATTTGGTGATGTTTCACAAAATTCAGTTTCAATAACCGAACTGAAATCCTGTGTAAACGCTTCAAAGTTAGGTGGTAATAAAATATAATCTTCAACACCAGCTTTACCCTCTATTCTTCTAACGAAATGTATTTTTGCTGAGAAATCATTATTACCCCCACCAAAATATGATATTACACCTCCGTTTATTTTTTTTATTAAAATTGGCATCTTATTCTTTTATATTAAATATTAACAATCCTCGTACTTATCACATTCATCGGTTATTGTTTCAGTTATAGAAATTGTTGAACCTGATACTGTATCTTCGTCACCACCTATTGTTGTAACAGTTCCAATAAACTCAGACCCATTATTTGTTTGTATTAACGTTAACCCAGTACAATCGTAGCTGTTATCTTCTACAGCACCAAACGTTGGTTCACCTGTTGAGTTAGGGTTTATGTTAGTTATATCCTCAACATTAACATCGATTGGTAGCTCGTTAACTACTGAACCTCCATAATTATAGCTAACCCCAGATACTGGACTTGGCGCCTTAAATGAAGGTCTGGTATTACATGTAAACGTACTGTACTTCCTATATTTAAACTTATTATTACCACTACTTAATAGAGCATTATCACTATATATTGATGAACCCCATATTGTTGTAGCTGGAACTACTTGCTCAATTAAATCAATCCAATAATCACCTATCAATTTAACAAATTCATCTAGTGAATCACCATCTAATGATTCTGTACTTACACCGCAATGCTCCACTGAGTTATTGTAACGATAGTTTATAAGTTCTAATGTTGGATATCCGCTGATTGTTTTCCTATTCTTAGCATCAATTAACATATTAAATAACTCACTATCATTAGTTATTTCAGTTAACGGCACTGTTATTAGATTACTTATATCAACGCATTGATGTACGTTCTTTAAGTTAGATTCACACTCCGTTGATGCGCTTAATAAACAAGGGTTTTCAGTAATTACAGAAAATATATTATCATTAACTGCTTGAGATGGATTTATCGCAATGTCAACTTCTTTTGTGTTGATAGATAGCCTTTCATTATTAATCCTATAATTTGTTTTACGTCTATCTAAATCAAAGTTTCTATTAATTAATTCATTATTTCTAACCCAAGATTTTTTGTTATCAATAACTCTAGTAATTTCGAAAGTAGGGCAGTCACCATCAACAAATCGTGGTGGTGGTGGTGCTATAGAGTCACATACTTTATCCAACTTAACATTATCAATCAACAGAGAAAAATTTCTAAGTGAATTACCTTCTATAGATATTTTAACCCTTTCATCTCTAATATCATTGATTAGTGATAAGTCATCGATAACTAGATTGAATTTAGCCCACTCTGAGTTTATTGAATTCTCATCTATATTACTACCTAATTCATCTATAAATGTTTGTCTAACGCTGGTGCATTCTCTACTTCCAGCACCTTCCAATAAAATACCAGTTCTTTCATTACCATTAAAGAATTCTGAAACATCATCAGTAGCAAATAAAGTTTTTGATATTACATTTTCCGTAGTATTAGGTATCGGTAGACTATTATTAGTAATAACTTTTTCTATTTTAACAGTCAATTCAATATCTTCTAATAATTCAGATAATGTTAAAGTTCGGTTATCATTAGTATTGTTAGATATTCTAGAACATTCAAACTTTAATAACCAATCAAAATTTAATTCTAATACACACCTTTCCTCTTCACCTTCATCTAATTGAAATATTGCACCTGTATCACTTTCTGGATTTAAAATAACATTGTACGAACCACCATCAATACATGATGGTGACCAATAACATTTTGTGTCGGTTGGGTCAAAGGTCCATCCATTATCAACACAACATTGATAACTTAAATTGGATTCACCGTCTTCTAAGATGCCTACGACAGTACCATCCACATTAAACGTCACCTCGTTTAAACCAACACCATTTATATCTGTACAATTATTTACTTCCATTACTATTAAATATCAAAAAGCTTATTTATTGTTAACATGGACCTAACTCTATAAAAAATAAGTCTGGGTTATTTGCCTCTGTTTGCTCCAAGTCTAATTTAGCACATATAATTTTTTCTTCACCAACAAAGGTAAATGTTACTGACCCAAGAGGGTTTCTTGAATTACACTCAATGAAATCAAACCTTCTTGTGTTACCACCATCAATAGGAGCGGTACCGCCATCGACACCATCGCCAAAGCCTGGGTCTGGTTCTACTTCTTGACTAAAATCACCTTCAGGTCTTGATGTTAGCCATTGTACTCTATATTCTGTACAAATTGGGTCCCCACCGCAATCTTCACTTACAGTGAAAGTTGAGGTTGCCCAAGCACTTGTTGCACCATCCGAATTAGTTACGTTAACCTCTAAGTCATATTGACCAACACTTGTTATATTCTCTGTTTTTGGGTCATTCAAATCTATTGAGAAGTTATTCCAAGTATTATTCCCTTGTACCCTATATCTACCATTTGCACTAGTTATTGTAGTGCCATCTGGTGTTGTTGTTGATAATCTTATTGGAATTCTACACATATTATTTATTTTATTACTATTATTATTATTACGGTTGCACTGGGCTCAGATTTAACCTTGGTCGCCAGAATCAAAGATACTTCCACTTAATTGACAACACGCATCATTTGTTATTAATACTGTTGGAGGTGGTCCTACCTCGCAACATAAATCATTTGTAATGCTAACTGTTGGTAGTACTGTCAGTAGTGAATTATAACATATAATTGTTCCATCTGACCTCTCATCAGAACTGAATCCATTAACACTACAACACTCCGCAGTAGGTACAGTAGTTGTTGTTTCTTTAGTAACTGGGTTGATGAATGTAATCGCACCAAAATCTTGTGCAGGTTCTACAACTTCTAAACCTTCACATGGGTTATATTCAACCTCTTCAATACACTTAATTCCATCGTCAGTCATTTCATCAACGAAACCATTATCAAAACAACATTGTGCGCTAGGTACTGTGGTTACAGTACTACCTGTCACAAAATCAAATACTACATAGTCATCTATTCTATTAGATGTTGGTGTGTAATTATCGCAATCATTCACATCGATTTCGCCTCTCCACCTACAAACAAAATATTTTTCTGGTCCTATCTCAGGTGTAAATCCTAAAGATTCACAGCACTCTGGGTGTGTATTTTTAGAAGCTGAACCATCGTCAAAATAAAACGTAATCAAACCAGTGTCTTGCTCTTTAATAAAATTAGTAAAATCACAAACAACTGGTTTATTAACACCCTCACTCACTACTATTTCTAAACTAGTATTACACCCTTCACTTGGTGGGATATTACTTGTTTCTACGGCAGTTACTCTAGTTTCAATACCAAAACATTCAGATACATCAACACCATTACTATCAATTACATCAATAAACGGAACGCTGGCCATGTCACCAGATGTTGGTCTAGTGTCTCCATCTGATGACGTTATCTTAAAACGCTCATTAATTAATATTTCACTTGTATTTATTGTACCTGTTATTCTCATTATATCACCCCGTTTATTAAAAATTTAGATAATCTAGTTGGCCCATCTATACATTCACCACCATCAATTTCTAGAACCTCAAAGAAAATTGAGAATCTTATTCCATCATAAGAACTAGCAAATGACACCTCATCGATGAAATCAAATTCGTTATCAGAAGGTGTTATATTAACCTCAACTATAGCTTCTGTTATCCTCTCACTTAAGAATACTCTACTATCAGAAGTAGTTACTTTAAGGATTCCGAAATCACCTTCTGTTACTATATCACTTATACTATATTTTATCCTAGCAGTTCTAGCACCAGTAACCCCATCTATATAAAAAGAACCTGGTGTATCTGATGTTGAAGTTCTACCTAAAACAACACATTCTTCCACTTCTTCTTGACACTCTATTTCTACTCTTTCACCGTTACTATCAGTTCTTAGAAAGTTATTAGTGTTGTTTATGGAAGGACCCATGTATAAGTCACGGTTATCGTTGCTACTATCAGGTGAAACATAGATATTAACACCAAATTCATCAATGTAAACAGTATCACCTAATGCTGGTCTAGGTCCGTCACCGTCATGATATAAAGTGTCTGGTGATAGTGGTGGTGATAGTATTTCACATGCATCAATAGGGTTGTCTATATTTGATACATTGAATGCTGTTAAGGTGGATTCTGGTGGAATTACACTCTCGTCTTCACAATCATAATCAGTAGAAACATATAAGACTATTTTAAAGAAATCATCTAATAGTTCACTATCACAACCGTCAGGTGCTAAAATTCTTATCTCATCATTATTTGTTTCAAATGTTACCCCACTTAGCTCAGTTTGACCACTTAATTCGTATATCTTATTTGCATACTGAGTATTTGTTATCACATTATCATCTGTAGTTGTATCTATAACACTCTCAAAGAAAGTTTCACCCCTTAGTTGAGCCTCTAAAGTCCAAGTATTTGTTGTACCAGTACACCCAGCTTCTGATACTGGGAAGTTGTTTAAATATTTATTTTGATTTGTTTCTAATATAGTATTAAAGTTTTGATTTAGTGGAACTACCACAAATACATTTTCATCACAACATTCGTCAAAAGTACCGTTTTTATAATTAGTAAATAATTCGACATCTTCCACCTCAATTGGGTCTTCCTCATTACCAGCTTCAAAATTAGGTACTAAACATTCAGTGAATTGATTTATGTATTCTTGACCCCTATCGTAAGGTCCAATGTGTGGGTTATTACCTTCTAATATATCAATATCTGGGTTTGCGCCACCAGTTTGTCTATACCATAGTCCAGCTTTTTGGAAATACATTTCTGGTGTATTAGGTAATACTCTTGGGTAACCGTCAGAATCTAAATTTAAACCACTAATATCCCTAGTATTATTGAAGAATTCCATGATTTCCTCAACCGTTTCGACATTTACTTTGTCTTCAGCAACGTACAAATATTCATTAAATGTAATTAACCCTTTTGGTACTCCAATAAATCTAAATAAAAATTCAATTGCTTTTCTAGTACCTTTTGATTTCCATAACCAAGGTGTATTCATGATTATTCTTCTCCAAAGCTCAACTTCAACTTCAGCATCACTTAATCCTCTAGAATAACCATCGTAATAATTGTTATTTAATGATAAAAAATCACCTAACACATCTATATCCGTAATAGATGACGTTAACTGCCACCCTAAAACTCTAGCTAAGTTTTTAATGGCAATATCTGGTGTGTTGTTCTTCTTATCGTAGGTGACTACATTTGCGAATTTAACTCCGTCTGAGTATTTTTTAACTTCATCAAACTCTCTACCATATATTTTTAACGCACTAGTCATCTTTTGACCATTAGTGTCAGGATAACTACCATCTATGTCTGGTACACTGTCAAACTCAGATATAGAGGGTGATACTAAAAACCTAACCATTAAGTTAGACCTACTAGAATCTGATAATTCTGATATCTCCAATAATTTGTTTACGTACCTACTATATTCAGTTGAATTAAAATCGATGTTATAACCGTCTCTAAGTGGCCAAGTTATTTTTTTGATAGTTTCTACCGTCGTACCAAATTCAGACTCTGTTTTAACCTTAAATGAACTTGTATAGATAGGTGTAGATAATCTGTTAAGTAATTTATTTTCAAAATCATTAAGATTATAGAAAAACTCCTCTATTTTTGTTTTGTTAGGCTTTATATGGTAATTTATTATTTCAAGCCCATAATTAGGGAATGGGTCACCTTCTACTTCAAGAGTTATCTCAGAATTGGTTAAACCAGATGCACCTATAAAACTATTAACTTTAAAATCACCATATTGATTACTTATCACATAATGACTAAAATTTGTTTGTAAATTTCTTAGTTTGTTAGTTTCATTAAATGTATTTTCAATAGTACCACCACTTAAAAAATTAACACTAAAAGGGTTTTCTATCCTACTTACGTCTATTGTAATATTCGCTTTGTCACTTACACTATCATAATTATACGTTGTTACGGTATTACCTACATTACTAGGGTTGGTAGGGTCTGTTTCGCTTACATATAACGATGCTGGCCATTTGATAATTATGTTCTCTAGTGAAACCCTAACAAATTCTTTAAAGGACCCAAAAAAAGCATAACTTAATACATCATCGTAATCTAAATTTAGTTTTACATTTTTGGAGTATTTGGTCACAACATCCTCAAATGCTTCATCTACGTTTAGAGTTTCTAATGATATAAATTTAGAGTATCTATTGGTTATAAACCTTTTACTCACCCTATCATCTAGATTGGTTGATATATTAAAGTTACCGAATGTAAAACTAGGAGTACCGTCGTTTGAGGTAAGTTGATTACCTACAAGGTCAGGTGAAAAATTTCTATATTCAACACCATTACCAAAAAATTCTTTTTTTGCGTACCCAACGACTTTAATTTTACTCATTTATTCTACGTATTACTTACTTCATCAAAGTTTTTATCAAAATCTATATTATCCCTTGGTTCTTTTACTTCAAATAATGGTTGCCCTGTAAACTCATCTTTAATTTCGAATAAGTTGTATTGTTTATAGATTTCATAATCAAAATTATATTGAGTATAAACACCGTCTTCTAATGATTTGCTTTGTGCGCCGTAAAGACCGTAAGCTATGGTTTCTAAATCATGCTCAACCATTTCAATTTCGACTGTTACAGGGTTGAAAAATGTGTTTGTTATTATCACTTCTTGATTTGGTTCACCAATGAAAGGTAAAACGTTAGGTTTAACATTTGATGATGAACTCGGAGTTACCGTACAAAACACTAAAGTTGAATTGTCATTAAAACTATATCTAACTGCTTTTTGATTTGTATTAGTTAAATTTTGATTCACAACATCAACTCTATTATTAGAAGTTATAACCCTAAAGAAATTTCTTACTTTATTACCACTGCCTTGTGCCAAATATTCTACACGATAACCCACTAAACCACCGTTTTGAAATCTAGAGGTAAAAGCTGGATTTAAATCTGACGCCGCAGTATCAAAAACCAAACCTTTAATATCTGATTTGGCAGATAATACACCACAATCTAATATCCTAGTTCTAATTTCAATTGGTTTAATTGTTATTGTGTAAATACCTTTTGTAGAGAATGTAGTGCTAGGTAGTGTTAAGGTATATAACCCACCAAAAACCTCAATACTATTTGTGTTATTGGGGTTGTTTATTTCCGAAAGAACTTCTCTCGTATTCAATTTTGTTAAAGTAGTATCACCCACTGAATTTCTAGAAGGTGTGAAGTGTAAAAAAACCTCCACGTCATCTAATGAAACATCAGCTGGTCTTACCGTACCATAATTACCTCTAGCCATATTTTTTTTTTATTTAATCTCTGTTAATATTATAGAAACCATTACCGTAGTTAACCAATTCCTCTAAATTATTAACTTCAGAAAGTCTTAAATGTTTATCCATAACACTAAAAGTTGTTCTATCTATAAATATATCACTTTCAACTTCTGGTTTATTTATTATCCCTAGTAAATGTTCTTGTTGTACTTGGGGACCTATTGAAGAATTTGTTTCGTTCCATCCTTCACTTTTATATTGTACTTTTGTTGTGGTTTCGCCATTCTCTAATTCCGCAGGTACTGCTACACCACCATCAGGGTTGTCATTATAAACAAAACCATTTTCTTGGTTGATTGTACCTATATTACTATCTCTATTTGCATCAACAACGTACCTTACTTCATTACCATTTATATTTATTACCCTATCAACAGCATTAACAATTACCTCATTTTTGTAATTTCGATACGTCTCTCTATTCACATCAAAACCTTCAATGTAAGGATTATCATTATTATATGACCTAACAACCTCTAATTTGGAATCTGAACCATAAGTTACAGTACCACCTTGTTTATAATAATCACTTATGACGCCTTTATCTATAAACTCAGAAGGTAAACCCAAGAAAAATGGTTCCATGTCGGTCGTTAAACCTAAGTTATTAATTGTTTGATGTAAAGGTATTTTCACCGTAAAAAATGATTCTTCTTCACTCTCTTTACCTTTTTTCTTATTTAATAAAAATTTTCTTTTAATAATCTCCATCATTGAACTTTAATTTCATATAAATTAACTTCTAGATTACTCCCGTTTTCAACAATATTTTCAGCATTGTTATAATTTGGGTCTACTGAGTAATAATAACCAGTTTCACCTCTTGTTAATAAATACCTAACATGCATTTTATCAACTAACTTATTTATTGGTAATGTTTCGGTTGTTGTAATAAATCTGTTGGTTTTACCTGTTGAAGCATTATTATATTCAGCTCTCATATATAACTCTCCAGGTATTGCATCGTTTTTAACCAAACCACTCTTACTGTGATAAATGTTGAAACCTTCATTATTACCTTTAGGTTTTAACTCTGGGTCGTCTAAAATAAATCTAATTGGTATCGAGTTTGCTGGTTTAGGTATTCCACCTCCTGAAGGTGACGAATCATCAACTAAATCGGTAGCGTATACCTTACTAAATAATGTAATTATAGATACTAAATTTTGATTTGTTAATTTATCTGAGTCATAAAAATTAAGACTTAAAAAAGACTTTTTAAATCTATTTTTTCTGAATTTGATATCGTCATCAATGAAGCCAATGTCTGAATAAAAAGTTTTAGGTTCTAATAAGGTTTTATCCTCATCTAAAAATATTAGATTATACCTCAAATCATTGATTAATGTTCCGTTACTTGATTTAGGTTTATATTTAGTTTGCTCATAGTCAATTATTGGGTTAATAGAGTTTTCCACCTCATCTTTAACAAAATTATCATTAACAGCTTCACTTTGACCAGCAGAGTTATAGTCTAAATTCAAAGGAATTTTAATGTTCTTAGGACCACTCCCCTTACCAATATTTAATTTGTATTTTCTAACAGACATTATCACTTCTTTTAATTAATATATCATCTTCTAACATTTTACCACCCCTATCACTAGGAAAATTGGTATATTGTAAATCATATAGGTTGAATGGGTCTTGTCTCTCTAAAGCTATATTTATTGGTGTATCGATATAATGAGCACCATTTAAAAATGGATAATCTAAAAAGTTTTCTTGACCATCGTCGGCGCCTATATCTAACAAGTCTCTCCAAACAAACCTACCATCACCTAAAGGAAATGCGTAGTCAGGTTTATTTAGTGTAGAAGCACTCCCTTGCTCAATATAATTTGAAAAGTTTTTAATTTTTATCTTATGATGAGCTTTATACATATACCCTTCATATCTAAGCCCCAAATTTATGTTATTACCGTTAAAATCTACATTAGATACTTGCGTCTCATTTTCCCTATTTATTGAGTTGAATCTATGGTAAACATCACCTAATACCTTTTCGTTTAACTCTAAAACATTATACTCTACTACATCACCATAGAATTCATTATCGTTTATAGTAACGTCATCATTTAAAGGTTCGTGTGATAACGTATCATTAGTTATTCTATTAATATCTGGAATATCATTAATGTTAGATACTTCATCAATAAACCCCATTTTAATACCAGATTTTATTGGAGTGAACGTGTTTTCACTATCGGTCTTTATAACTGTAAGATATAGTTCAGATAAAGGCCTATTCAAATTATCCCTTAATCCTGATATATCAATTTCTTCATTAAATACGTATTTAGGTATCACATCTTCATAAATATTTTGTGAAAAGGCTAATGGGAATATTTCATAATCATCATTTTCAATTGTGCTATTACCTTTAACTTTTATTTTTCTAAATTTTCTAATGTAGTATACGGAGTTTCTACCACCAACTACTCGCACCATTCTACTACTTACGTTGTTCTCATTTATAGTAATAGGTCCATTAATGTCTACAGTAAAGTAATAATCTTTATCATCACCGTTACTTTTACCTACTCTAACCACCGTATAAAGACCATTATCACTACTCAGACCTTTAAGTTCAACATTATCACCATCTACCAAGCCATGTTTCACTGGTGTTGCAAACATCACCATATTCCTTTCGTTAACGACAACTTGTTCACTTGAGACAATTAACAGACCTCCATTGACTAACTTATCATTAAACTCACCTGGTTGCCTACCAACTTGCACTGGATATGTTATAGTGATTTCCCAATTTTTTACGTTATTATTAGGAATCATAGAATATTTGTTTCTATTTGGTTCCATTTCAATAAACTTACATAAACTTTCACTAATATTAGGGTTAGGGTCTTGATATCCGAACCACCCATTATCTTCAATTAGGTATTTATCTATCGATTCACTATAGCTAATGTCTTCACCCTCATCTAGGTCGTTTATTGAATCAGCATCAGGTGGGAAGGTTTCATCTCTAAATTTAGGCTGATTTAATGATTTCCAACTATTAGGTCCTGATGTATTAAATAATACGTTGGTGAATAATGTGTTAAATTGACCTGTTAATCTGTATTGAGTAGCTTCTTGTCTTTCTTTATTAAACCTATCACCTAAGTTTACTATGTTATTAATACTCTCAATAGGTAGTAAATTAGTTTTATTTTCTAAATTAATTTTGACAAAAGAATCCTCATTCACAGAATTCTGTGAAGTTTCACTATTTAATCTAATTTTTTTATCACTCATATTATTGAATAAAATCACTACTACACCCTTCACTTGTTATCTGATAAGGTCCATTACCTTCACTGTAACCTGTTAGTGTTTCTGTCGTATTATTAGCTGTAAAAGTCTCTAATACATTATCATCACCGTCTTCTAAGGTGTATTCATTATCCACTTTTAGGTTACCAGCTTCTAAATCACCACCAGACCTAGTTAAAGTAGGCCTACTTGTTTCAGTTATAATTATCTCTTCTTGTGTATTTTCTGCACTAGGGAACCTTTGATTTAAATCATCGACTACGTAAAAATCATAACTACCTGCCTGTAAATTATTATAACTTATTTGAGCTGTTGCGTTATCACTATAATTAACATTACGATTAAATACAAATGGATTGTTAGGGTCTGAAATATCTCTAAAAACAACGTCATAAAAAGGTGTACCTCCAGCTATGTTGATTGTTATAACACCTGAATTAAACCCAACACAATAGCTATCTTCAGCATCAACAGTCACAGAAAGTGGTGTTGGTACCTCTACTGTTGCTTCGTAAGATACACTATCACTTGGGGTATTACTATCTGTTATTGTTACTGTATAATTACCCTCATCTAAACCTGTAAATGACGTACTGAATTGCACATTATTTTTAGTTGCTTGGGATGGTCCTGAAATTTGAACCGTGTAAGGTGGAATACCGCCAGTTAACGAGCTAACATATATAATCCCATTGTTAGATGATGCACTCTCAGTGTTTCTAGTGGAAACTTCACCATTTACCTCCCTTAATCCTCTAACAACAAATGTTTTTTTAGTCGTAACCCCGTTATCGTCTTCAACCACAACAAAGTAACTACCACTGGCTAAACCATTAATGTCTTTATTGTCACTTAATAATGAATTTGGTTCGTTTGAGTCGTACCACTTATATGTGTAAGGTTGTGTACCACCGTTAACATTGATACTTATTGTTCCGTCACTACCACCTACAGTTGTTACTTCAGTAACAACCCCAGAGATATTAATTATATTTTCAACCTCTGTTGTACATTCAGTGAAATATTTACTATTCATTAAATCAATTGCTGTGCTATTAGGTTTAGTTCCAAAGTAAAAGAAAAATGAGTTTTGGTATTGTGCCATCCCATCTTCACTGAACTGACCCCTATAATCCCCATATTCACTACCATTAAAGTCAGAGTTAATATCAGTTAACCTACTACTTTCGTACCCATCTACATTTAATTTTATTAATTTTGAGCGAATTAATTTATCATCAATATCTTGCCTGTTTATAAGACCATCCTGTGAATCTCCTTCATCTAAACCAAGACCTATTTCGCATATACGCCTAATATTGTTGTATTGGTCACGATTTACATCTACACCAGAACAGTCGATATCAAAAAATAATGGGTCACTACCAGTTGTCTCACCTTCACCTATTAAAGGAGGTCTTTTATAACTACTATTAACTAAATCACCTTGTATTTTAACTTTACCTTGCCAATCACAATCAAGTACTGAACCTAACTCATATATGTCAGTATTGTAAAAATTTAATTTTTTGTCAGTTATTGGTTTATAAAATAACTCACCTTCGTAACTCACAGCAACACCCTCACTTAGGTTAGAATCTGAACTGTCGTCACCACTACCACCTTCAAAATAAGTATCCACAATGTTATAATCACCTGTTTCACTACCACAGAATTTCTCTTCATTAGAAGATACCTTTTTATATTTTAATAAAAATGGATATAGAGACCCATTAATCCAATCGTTATAAAAGTCAAATTCAAAAACATTTAAAGCCTCAGCTAGAGCTAAACTAAAACATTTTCTAGCTTGAGACGTACTGCCGTTAGCCCCTCCTCTCTCACAGTCACGACGACAACCAGGTGCATATTCAGTTTCATTAATTGGACACGTTAATTTAACACAACCAAATTTACACAAAGGTTTTATACCTAAAAATTTAACAGTAACTACTTTGTTTATTATGTCTACTATCGTAATAATAAAGTTTACTATTAAACAAAGTACAATAAATAAAGGATTAAAATCTGTATCTAGTTTATTAAAAGGTAATGGGTTCTTCGTACCAACGCAGTCATCCACATCTTTAAAACCAATGAAGTTTCTATTCTCTTTACGAGGGTTTCGTTGAAAACGTGTTATGTGGTTTTTAACTGTATATATTTTATTCCAAAACATATCCCTAAAATGTATATCAGAGGTAGATTCATCAAATGAATAATCTATCTCACTAGGTAAATTAGGGTTATGAGGTACTAGATATTTAGCTCTAGTCCTTATCCTACCTTCACCGCCAGTTTCATTCATACCTATTTTAAACCTTACGTTGGTTCTAGTAGGTATACCAATATTAGGGTTATCAGTAGGTATTAGGTCACCAAATTCATCAGTCACTTTATAATCTAGATTCATTGGTAATTGAAAGGCCCACACTCCATCGTCATTGATTAACTGACCACCCTCTAAATTAAATTTTTCTGTATCACCTAACCTATTTTTTCTTATTATGTTTATAGTACCTTTACCTTCTCCCATTTCACATACCTTACCTAATTTTTTTCTGGCCCTGCAATTTTTATTAACACTATTTTTATCATTATCACTAAAAATAGAACCGATAAAAATAGCTTTAGGTTCAACATTATAATTTAGGTCAACATCAACTCTACTAATACCGACTTCATTATTAACTTTATCACCCCAAAAAGGTATAACGTTAACACCTACTTGTCTATTTTTAACCTGAGTTAAATTATTTAAGTTATTATTAGTTTTAAACTTAGTTGGTGATTCGAATAGTTTTTCTGGATTACCTTGTTCAATAAAATCATAAGGTCTTTGAGAGAAAATTCCTATATCTGATAAATCAACATCGACATTCAGTATGTGATTACCTACTGGTACACCAAATAACATAAAATCACCAGCATCGTTTGTTGTCGTGGTGTATTTGTAATATTTCTTATATACCTTGAATAATTTATCATTATCTATAATCTCTCTTTTTAAGGGAAAAGTACCTATTGGTGCGTGACATTCTTTATCCACATTTTTGGGTAATGTATTATACCTAACACCGTCATTATTTAAAACTTGTATATCTGAATAAGGGTATATCGTCGATATTTCAGGGTCTTGTGCGTCTTCTTCATCTAAAGGTATAAATATAGAAACTTTGGCATTTGGTACCCCAACACCACTATTCATTATCACACGCCCTACTACAACACCATAATTAGAATAAAAACTACGGTATGCGTCTTCTTGAGATATTTTTAATGATAATATTTCAAGAAAATCAAAATCTTGATTTAATTGAATCTTAACATTTTTATCACCGCCATTTGGTGTTGTCCTTATTCTAATATTTTTCGACATTACTTAACTTTATCTACATCCATTAACACGTATTCATCAGGGTTAATTTCCTCTGAGTCGTCACCATCATCATTAGTGGTATCATCTTTTTTAAATTTATTTAAAAAAGAAAATAATAACATCCTATTTGTGAATATTTGTTCCATGAATAGATACCAAATATAAATCAATAAAATAGGTGATAAAAATAAAAACAGCATTGTTAACCCAATGGCAAGTGGTATTTTAAATACCTTACCCTTTAAAGTTAATTCACCACCTGAATCTTTTAATCCTAGTTTAGAATTATATTTATCATTATTTTTACTTTTACATCCACATCCCATATTTAATCAACTATTAATATTTTACAACACCGTTTGTTATTGTGCTGTTTTAACTCTTACACGAATATCTTTTTTAGGATAACGAACCTCAAACATACTTATCGGATTTCCGAATAAAGTAAATTCATCTGAAATAAATATTTCTCTGGTTTCTTCATCATTGAATGATTGTTGTATCTCGTTCATTGAGTAGACTCCTTCACCAACTTTGTTAAAAACTTTATTCTCAATTACATTAATAACACCACCTACATTATTTATAGCTTCAATTAATTTACCTAAATAAATGTTCTCACCCATATAGTGTTTATTAATATCCATATATTCTTTAACACTATTAATCACATTTAATATAATTTGTGATTGCGGGTAATCTTTTTCTATTAACAAATCAAATTCAAATGATAAGTTTATTATTTGACCATCATTTATAACGACGTAATCGTTTAACATTCTATAATCAGATAGATAATTTGATATATTTTGTTTAAGGGTTGTTGTTGAAGAATTTGTTAATTTACCTAGATTATCTAAACCTAGAATATAAACCATTATTTTATTTTGTTCTTCGAAAACACCAGTTCTAAATGGCACGCCAAATTCACCTGGCATTAGACTTATTCTAGACTGATAATCCTTAATTGTTACAGCCCTATTTTGTGACGCAAAATTATATTTAACTAGGTTTCTTATCTCATCTATTGATGGTTTATCTCTACCACCTAAAGCTGGTATCGGATTGTTTACCGTTAATGATTGCCTCACTGAGTTGTTTTGTATCGTATCAGGGCCATTAACAAAGATATCGACTAGATTTACCGATGTTAAGGTATTAGACCCTAAATTTGTATTTGACCCACCACCTACTCTATATTGTACGTATACGGTCGTGTTAGCTTTTAAAGTTTCACCTAATGATAAATTATTTATAAAATCACCAATTCTATCTGTTAATGGGTTATCAATGTCAAAGTCGTTTATCGCATTGATGTCTTCGTTACCACCACCAAACAATAGTTTAACGAATCCATTATCAGTATATTCTTTTAAAAATTTCCTAGTTATTCTAATCCACTTACCTGGTTTTATACCTACATTATCAGAAACTTCATTAACGTCTTCTACGAATTTAGTGTCCTCAGCCAATGCATCAACTTCAAACCATCTATTATCAAAATCTAAAAATTCGTCAATAGTTGGTTCTTCGTTATAATTAGTACCATTTTTTGTGATTACTGAAGTTATGGATAGAATGTCATTATCAGGTAGAATTAATTCATAGAAAGGTACGATGTCGGCATTTGATATTGTTTTCTTAAATGTTTTTGTTACACCGTTTAACACTATTTCTCTTTTAGTTAAAGTATAACTAACTATGTTATTATTACTGTTTAAGTTTGGTATTATTAATCTGTTTGGTATACCACCTGTTGTGAAAGGATTACTAAAGTCTATGTCATCTACAGTTTCGAATATTTTACCACCACCAGAAACTTGTGTACCTACTCTGATTATTGGCGCATACCTAGAATCAAACGAATCAGCTAATACTGGAACAGTAACTGAAAAATCTACAATACTTATAGATGGTCTCTTTCCTGGTATTTTAAGACCAAAGGTTCTAGCCATAGATAAAACGGAATTTCTTTGCTGAGCATAATCAATTTGAGTTTCTTGGAACGCTCTATCTGTGTTAACTGATAACATGTCACTAACAGCAGCGTTTAATTCAATTAATAACATACCTATCGAAGCGTCGTTAAAGTCCGATAGTATATCTGGATAATATTGTTTAACGAAGTCAATTAGTTCTGTTCTGACATCAGCGAAATTTCTGCTAGAATAAGCAATTCCTTTTCCCATAATTCTTTTATTATAAATATAATATAGTTATTTTTCAAAAAAAATAAATGCATTTCTTTTTTTAAAACGATAAATAAGTAGTATCTGTTTAAAGTTGTATGATTACGAAGTCACGGGTTTCAAAAACGTCTTCACTAACCGTGTAATCAATTCTGACTACTACACCATATTGGCTTTGAGGTGCCTCATCAAATGTAATTGTGTTAATTTTTAAATTAGGGATGTATTTTTTAACGGCTTCACTTATTTCATTTTTTATATCACCCTCAGTAATGCCGTCATATTGGTTGAATAAGTATTTACGTAAATTTGTTCCAAAATCGGGTAGATATAAACGTTCACCCTTATTGGTTAGTATTAAATGTAATAAATCAGCTTTGATAGCCTTAGAATCTTCAGTATTTAATTCTAGGAAGAAACCCTTGTCACTATCTCTAAAAGGAAAGTTTATATTTATTGATTTATTAGCCATACTCTATTTTACTAATAAATATTAATAAATAAAGTTTTAAAAGAAAAAAGGTGTAAGAACTTAATCTTACACCTTTTACATATCTATTTTACTATTTTGCTTTAAGCTGAACACCCGAAACATTCGAAATCTGAATCCTCTGGTTTTTCAGGAGTAGTGTCTTTTCTCATGAATAAGTCACTAGTTGTTTCAGCGTCTTTCTTAAGTACTCTAGTGTAATAAACACCAGTCTTATTACCTATCTTCCAACCATGTATCAACGCAGCTGATAATTTACTGAAATTGCCGTCTTGGTAATATAAATTAAGTGACGTTGATTGGTCAATATAAGGGAACGCATGATTAATCATATCAATTCTCTTCTTTTGAGACACCTCATAAGCTGTTTTATATTTTTCCCTTATATCTTTAGGAATGTCATATAAACCTTGAATTGTTCCACCTGCCATTACTACTCTCTTAGCAAGTTCTTCATTCCAAATACCTATCTTTTCTAAATCTTCAACTAGGTTTCTTTGAACTACTACGAATTCACCTTTATCCAGTTTTCTTCTGTATACCATACCTTGTGGCACCTCAAACATTTCAGTACAACCTAATAGGTTAGATGATGATGCCGTTGGCATAAGAGCTGTAAATAAACTGTTAGCTACAGGTTTAGTCATGTCAATTTCATGTTCATGAACACCCCATTTCTGAGGGTTAAATACACCTTTAGCGTACAATGAGTTGTCATAATCTCTAAACGTCTTTTTATGTTTCTCATAATACTCTTGAGAGCCTTTAACGGCACCTAGGTAAATTTCTCTCATAATGTTTTTGAAAGCTTCTTTACCTTCCTCACTTTCAAATGACATACCTCTAGAATATAGGTACTCAGCTAGACCTGCAACTCCGATACCGATAGTTCTTTGTCCTAGACCTCCTTTTTCGGCTCTCTCAGTCGAATAAACGTTTCTATCTATTACTAGGTTAATTGAGTAACTTAACACTCTAGAAGCCTCTCTAATGTCCTTACACGTCATAAGTGGAATAGAACCTAGAGCGCATTGACCTACTTCGTCTTTATCAGCATATAAAAGTGTTTCTACACATAAGTTTGAACTTTTGATATTACCGAAGTGTTCTTGCATGTTCTTCCTATTAATAGAATCGATGTAAACCACGTATGGAGTTCCAGTTGAAGCTTGAGACATTAATATTTTATTCCAAATGTCTCTTGGGTTTATCTTTTCACCTAAACCTAACTCTATAGCTTCTGCGTATACACTTCTGAATTCATCTGGTGAACACTCATAAAAAGGTTTTAAACCAGCTTTAACTATATCGTTAGGGCAGAATAAATAATAATCCCTTTCTTCCAATAGAGCTTCCATGAATAAATCATCAACACACACACCGTTGAAAATATCTCTAGTTCTTAATCTTTCATCACCTTCATTAAGTCTTAACTCTAAATGAGAAATGATATCTTTGTGCCATGTTGGTGCATATAAAGCAAACGCTCCATTTCTTCTACCTCTTTGATTAAAGAATCTAGCAATACCTTGAGCTAAATCTGCTAATCTAGGTATACCAGCTGCATTACCGTTAAAATCACCTACCTTGCTTTTAGAACTTCTAAGGTTACCAATGTATATTCCAATACCAGAACCATCTTTAGATGATTTAGCTAACTCACCTAGTGTATCTACAATACCCTCTAGGCTATCTTCTTTTAGGAAGTTGATATCGCATGAAATAAATCTATTGTTATTTGCACCAGTTCCAGCAGTTAAGTTAATTGGTGTTGCAAAGTTTAACTGCTTTGTAGATAACATATCATACAAATACTGTGCATCCTCTTTGCTCTCAGATAATTCAGTTGCAATTCTACCGTACATTTCTTGAGGTAATTCATCACCATTCCTGTATGATTTTTTGAATGTGGCCCAAGCTAAGTAATCGTAAGAGTAATCTCTAGAGTAATCTAACTCAATATTAAACTCTTTGTATTTGTGCAACTTATGTAAATTATCAATTTCAATAGCTGAAGCCACCATAGAGTAGTCTGGGTGTAAAAATACCGACCCTAACGATTCAATAACAATTAAGTTGTCAATATCATTAGTGGTCATCCCATCTTGTATTTGTGGAATGACCTTTTGTGATAATTTATCTGCATCAATTCTTAAATTTAAGTTTCTAGCAGTCCTTTTTATTCTAGTTAAAACCTTATTAGGGTTAAAGTTTTGACTATTACCGTCTTTTTTAATTATTTTCATTGAATTGTTTTTAAAAGTCATCAGTAGTTAAATCACCACCAATATTAGTTAATCTATTATACTCACCACCTTTAGTTTCAAAGAAGTTTTGACGCTCTACAATCGAGAATGACGCCATAAAGTCAAATGGTTGTTCAACTCTAAACACTTTATCAATATCGTAGTACATTAATAAACTATCAGTCACATACTGAATGTACTGGATTAATTTATCCTTCGGTAGTCCTAGTACATAAGAACCACTGTAAATTGACTCAACAAAAACTTTTTCTGTCTCATAACAACCCATAATCATCTCTTTAATTTCTTCAGGTGGTAACCTAAATTCTTTCTTGATGTATTTGTTGTGCATGTTAATACCAAAATGCATGTGCAATACTTCATCTTGTAATATTAACTCATTCGCCTGACCTAAACCAGTTAGTTGAGGATATCTTAATCTAAAGAACATTAGTATAGCAAATGTACTAGAGAATCCCATTCCTTCTAATAAAGAAAACGCAACCAATCTTTGTATGATATCACCGTTATCTAGCCATTTGTTCGCCCACTTTACTTTAGAAGCTACAACTGGGTTAGTTTGAATGGCTTGAAACATAGCTTGTTTCTCTTCTTCATTCTCAATCAATTGTTCAATCAATAGAGAATATGTTTCACTATGAACATCTTCAATATAAGCTTGATAAACGTAATTTGATTTAATTTCCTCAACGCTTGAGAACTCTGATACGATTTCATCAGCTAAGTTATCTTGAACTAGAGTATCTGAAACTCCAAAGAAAGCCAATAGGTTTTTCAATATAACCACTTCACCTTCTGGTATACCTTCTAAGGTATCATTAGATAGGTTTAACTCTTCTGCGGTCCATATCTTTTGTTGTTGTTTCTTATAGAACTTCCATAGTTTATCATGAAGAACTGGGAACTTGGTATCCCTATTACCATTGTCAATGTTTAAATACTTACTCATGTTTATTGTTTTTTTATTTTAGTTTATCTGTATTAATAACTATCTATTTTTATTTATAATTGTGATTTTTCTTCCATTTTTTTCTTAAATTTATTTTTCATTAAGTCGCTAACACGTGTTTTGTTCTGCTCTTCTTGGTAATCACCCATTTCGGATGCTTTCAAATAACCTCCATCATCAATATTAATTTGCATTCTACCATTATCAAACTCGACATCAGTAAAAACAATACCATCAATACCAAATCTAGATTTCAGTATGGCCATATTAGCACGACCTATTTCCTTTTGGTCTAAGGTTTTAGCAATTGAAACGATAAAGTGACCAATCTGACCTTTTTTGATAGAACCACCAATCATAGTGGAATCTACTGTGTCAGCATTAATAGAATCTCTATTACCTTGTATTGCAGTCCAGCCGACCATATCAAATTCACTCAATAGTGATTCAAACTTCCTCATTATAGGTCCTTCAGCCTCATAACCTTTATCATAACTCTTAGTTGGTGTAACACAGTCAATGTAATCGATTAATATCATATCTGGTTTATTACCAGCTGCCGCTAATTTTCTAACATAGTTCTTGATTACAGGTATAGTGGTTCCGTCACTAGGAAACTTCTTAAGTAACAAGTAACCTTCATTTTCTTTTCCCCTCTGAATAGACTCATCAATAATTGGTCTATTTTCAGGTAAAGATAAGTCGTTTAGGGTTATCTTAGTTGAACATGATAAATGTTTTCTTTGTATTACCTTAGGGGTATCCTCAAAGAATATCTGTAGAACCTTCTTACCTTCGTTGTAAGCCGTGTTCGCCAGTTTAGTAATCATAGTTGTCTTACCGACACCAAAAGGCGCTAATATCACACCTAATTCGCCTTTAGATAAACCACCATTCATTTTCTCATCTAATCCGCTTATACCTGTTGGTATTGGTTTTCTAAAGTCTTCGCTTAATACTTCATCAATATTATCAAAAACATCAATAGCATCATCTTTGTCTGAACCAACTTCTAAGGCTTTTTTAAGTATTTCTTCACACGCATCATAATCATCTAAATCACCTTTATCGATTATGTTTAAGATTTCATTAGTGGCTTTTTTAAGTTCCTGTTGCTTACAGAACTTCATTGCCCTGTCTTGGATAAATTCTGAATCCTTTAATGGTATGTGTTTAATTTCATCCATTTGAGCTTCAGTATACATCTTAACAGTGTCGTTATCACCTCTACTGTTAAGTCTATATGATAACCCATCAAAATCTAAGATAACGTCGTCATTCTCATGTGCACCCTTTATCTCAGACACTATTATTCTTAAATATAAATCCGTAAAATAGTTTGCGTCAACTATTTCTAATATATTTGACGCAAACCTATAATCTGTTATTAACTGAGATATTAATCTTTTCTGATACGGAATTCCTAAAAATCCAAATCCTTCGTCTTTTTTAATATCTGTCATATTTAGTATGTAACTAATTTAAGTCTATCTTTTTGTGTTAATCTGTTATTTCTTTTCAAGGATACGTCACCATATTCTTTGGTATAAGAGCTACTACCTAAGTAGTCTTGAATTACTCCAATAATTTCAGGAATTATACTCCTGATGTCAATTTCATACCTAACATTAGGATGAAACATTTTACCATCAAAGGTACCTTCGACTAACTTCTCCTTTTGTAAATCATCTAAGTTGAAATCATTGTTCTTATTACGTAATTTATTTACGTTATTTTTTAATACTTCCAAACTAAAGATATCATCTTTATCGTTTAAATAATTGTTTTGGTTGTAATAAGGTTTATAAGAATTAACAACACATCTGTATTTGAAAAAATCGGGTATAACCCCTAATTTAATTTGCTGGTTGACTCCCATGATATCATCCATCATTTCTTTCATCTCTAGAGACTCTCTACATTCGTTATTATAACCTTTAATATTAAAATACCTTTGACAAATAATATTGTCATTGATTTTCAATACAAATTCGAATGGTTTAACGATTTGCTTCTCAAATTCTAATTGCTTTTCTTCTTTTGTTTTACTCATCTTTATTTATTTATTTATTTAGTTCTTTACGTTCTCTCTCTATTAATTTTTTAAAAGGTAGTAGATAATTCGTGCTAAATGATTCTATTACTTTATCAACACCGTCACGCTTCATAAAACTATAAACGTTTTTAATACCTCTACTATCTAAATCACCCATGGGCTTCCTGTAGTATTTTAATAACTCTTTATTCTTTCTGTCAATTAAAGGATTACTTAGGTCAATTATCTTCTCATTTATTTTATAAATGTTTTTACCTTGAACTCCTTTCGTTTTACTATTAACTAAATTTGTTAATACTTTTAAAGGCTTTTTCTTTTGCTCAACTCTTTCCGTTAATTGTTTTTTAGCTGATTGTAGTATTTCAGTTAATGAAACTTCACGCTCTTTTAACTCTGGAAAGTATTTGAGTAAACTTGTTTCTTTAACTCCATCAATCCCCTTAATACTGTCTGAGTTATCACCACCAATTATTTTAATTAATTTAGAGTTCTTTTGGTGATGTTTAAAATAATTTTGGTAATTATCATAGGTGACGTATTCTTTTTTATCACATAAATAAATTCTAACATCATCATTTATTAACTGACACAAATCTCTATCAGACGTACATATAGTTATCTTTTCATTAGATTTTCTAGTTAGACAGTAGTAAGCAATAAAGTCATCTGCTTCAACACCTACTTTTGAATTATCAACTAATTGTCTAATGCATAATTCCTCTAGATACTGTCTTATTAAGAATATTTCAGTTTTTTCTTGAATATCTACTGGGTGAGTCCCATTTTCAAAGTCTTTGCCACGGTCAGATTTATAATCCTTATAAAGTTCCCATCGTTTTCTACCACTAAATTTTCCATCCCAGAAAACAAAAACCCTATAATATAAATCCTCTTGTAGTAATTTCCTAAGTATTGTAATGAAGATATATAATCCACCTATGTGGTCACCATCTCTAGTGTACATATCTTTAGCACCAAAGAAACCTAATTTAAATAATGCATTTCCATCGATAAGTAGGGTATTCCTAGTATTTTTAGAAATACCCACTTTTCTTTTTGGTCTTTTAGACATCTTTTGTTTTTAAAGTTTACATACTATCGTAGTCGTCTTCACCTCTTTCTCCTTTTTCAGTCGAGAACACTACTTCAGCATTGTAATCTACTTCTAGATTATCATGTATAAAGTCACGGTGTTCTTTCTTGTAAGTATCTAACTCGTCTGGGTTCCAATAACCATGTGGAGTTGATGCTATCTTTCCTTTCTTTTCAATACCACTAACATGATTCTTCTCGCAAGATATCTTACATTCAGTTCCGTATTGAAAATCCTTACTTAATGATGTTGCTTTTAGTTTGGCCGTACCGTGAGATACAATACCACCTAAATGTACAATCAATCTAGAGTTAAAGAACATAAACTCACCACAACTATGTTTAATTTTCATGTTCATACTATCGTACCATATTTTCTGTACGCAGATAAACGTATTGGTAAATTCATTATCCTCTCTTCTAGAACTAGGTATTCTGAAATTAACAATTGCTTGGAAACATTTCATTGAACCTGCGTTCCACATATTGTTGCTTGTTTTAGATATCGCTGATTTAAATCCATTCAGCGTACCTATAGAGTCCCAGCAGAAACATAAATTTTCTTGTAATTTACCTTCTTGCTGTAAATCTAATAGTTCAGTCATACTTAGTGAAATGTCTTCAATAACTGGTTCATACCTTAAAGGCTTTGAAGTCATCTTACTATGTTGGTGGTCATAATTTTGATACTTATCTAATAAGTCTTGATTACTCATGTATAAAAATCTACCACTGTAAGTTATTTCACCAGTTTCTTCATCTACATTCTCATCGAACTTAACACCACACTTTCTAGCATGTTCCCAATCAAAATTACCTTCAGTTTCAAAGATAACTGGTAAATCACCAATTCTTTGAGCACCTGCTATTGATTCATAAAAAGCAGTTGATTTACCCGTATTTGAATATCCTCTAACTGAGTTTACATAACCTCTAGCAAAACCTGGTATTCCGATAGCATCATGCCACGCTTTAGATAAAGGTATCCAAGATAGCTCTTTATCCTTAACGGTTTTTTCAACCCCCTGAGATTTTTTAAAATCTTCTAAACTATAAGAGGATTTAGAAACAGTTTTTTTACTCGGTTTTTTACTTTTTGCCATATATTCTATTTTTACTGCACCCAGAGTTGTTTTATTTTTTCACTATTTTAGGAAAAAAAAGGGGGTAGGTAACCTCACCCCCTTTTTTACTATTATATTAAGATGTTACCTATTTAGAATGGTAAATCATCTTCTTCTTCATCTTCTTCTTCAGCTACGGTATCGTAACTATTTTCACTTTCAGTTAACTCTTCTGTTTTAACATCTGAAGTGCTTTTGGTATCAATGTTTTTGCTACCACCTCCCATTGTGATTTGGTCTTCTAATTCACTGTTAGAGTCTTCTGAATCTTCATTTTCAGCTTCTAAGTCTTCTTTTGCAATAAATTTTTCTTGCTTCTTACTCCACATTGGGATTTTTCCTAAGACTACAATTTTTAAGTAATCGTAACCTTTTACTGAGTAAACTTCTTTCCAACTCTTATTGTTACTTAACCAGCCTTTAGCTAGTTTTTTATCCTCACTTAGAGGCCCTTTATCGAATGCTTGGATTGAGTTAACCATTGGGTAAGTACCACCTCTTGGGTTTTTAACTCTAACTATGTTAAGAATTAAGTCTCTACCTACTTCAGGGTCTGTGATATCTTCTTTTAATAATCCAATGGTTGCCATTATTTTATCAAAGATACCTTCTTTTTTGTAGTTAATTGGAAATCTCCAGAATTTTATACCTTCGTCTTCGTTTTCTCTGTCAATAACTCTTACGATGTACATTAACCTAGCTTTATATTTCTTTGCTAATTCTTCATCACTTTTTTCACCCGTAGAAAGTAGTTCTTCTCTAGCTTCACAGAAAGGACAATCTTCGTCATTCAGTTCTTTAATACAAGTGAATTTACGGTTTTTACCGTCAACTTTAGCACTGTGTACGTGAACTTCTTCGAAAGGTGTTTTACCTTCTTCTGGTGGTAAAATTCTAATTTTTTTAACTGCACTTTCAATACCATCTGGTAAATACGTAGTGAAGTAATTTGTTTTGTCAAATGAGTTGTTACTCGATTTTGAAGTCGATGTCTCGTACTGAGCTAACATCGCTTCTAACGGATTTTTTTTCTCGTTACTCATAGTTATAATTTTGTTATTAGTAAATGTCCGACCTTCGTTTTTTATATGTCGGAGTCTTTATTTGTATCACCACCACTTATAATTCACGGGTGGTAATCGTGTTACGCTACCTAATGATTTACATTAAAATAACTGAGCCAAAGATACTAATTAAAATGAGTTATTACAAGTCTTTTTTAATATTTTTACAAAAAAAAAAGGTGTAATAATTAAATTACACCTTTCGTTTTGATATTTAATACTTTAGCTTTAAAAGCTTTGATTACTTTGGTAATCTTCGTCTTTAAAAGAGTCTTTAATCTCCATTGGATTAAAATCTCTATCCACATCATCTTGAGTTAATACATATTCTTTCTCACCATCCTTATCTTGATTCATAACGTCATAATTACCTTCTTTTTCAGACCAAAAATCTGTTAATTTTAGGTTATAAGGATAAGAACTTAATGAACGCATTTCTAATTTTTCTTCAGGAGTCGGATTTCTTTTCTCAAATTCATTCTCTAAGTCATCTATCTTGTTATTCATAGCCGACATTTTATCTAAAGAATTAGTTAGATTGTCTAATTTACTTAATAACATTTCAGCTTTTTTATTGGCTTCTTCAGCTGAATTCTGTGCTTCTTCAGTTCCTTGTACCAAATCAGTTACATCTAATTCAACTTCATCATCCATTTCAGGTTCAGGTTCCATTTCAGGTTCAGGTTCAACTTCAACTTCGGCTTCTGGTTCAACTTCGGCTTCTGGTTCCATTTCAGGTTCAACTTCAGATTCTGGTTCGACCTCATCAGTAGATTCCACATCTTCTTCTGGTGGCTCTTCATTTATCATTTCACCATCAGGTTCGTAATTGTCTTCTTCCTCACCAATATAAAAGTCATACTCCATTAATAAGTTAAACCTTTCCTTATCTCTCTTATTATCTTCGTTTGTGTACTTTTTCATTACATTAATAGTTGTCTACCGTCTTCAATGATTATTTTTTTATTAACTCTTTCAAGGATGCTTTTATCACCCTTTATCTCTTTAGGAACGCAGTTACCGTCAGTATCACATATAGTACCTTCATTACTAACATTTCCATTTTCATCTAAAAAGTCATTTAATTTTTCTACTTTATTATCCATAATATTATTTTTTTTAATTTAGTTCTTATAATATAAATAGATTGATTTTACTAAAAAACACGTTTTATTGATATAAATGATAAATTATCGCCACTATTTAAAATTATTTGGTTATCATACTTAAACCAATCAATTTTCCATTTCTTATAGTTAATATTACCAACCTCTAAATCATACTCTCTCTCAATTAGTTTATTGAGTGCATTTATAGTGTAAAATGTATTTCTTTTCTTATGTATAATAAGGCCATTTCGGAAATAGTCTTTTACTTTTATGAATTCACCTACACCTATCTCAATGTAGAATGTGAAAATGTATTGTGAAGGGTTATCTAAATTTTCGAAAATAAATATGTCGGACGAATTTACATTAAATTCGTCTTCTATGAACTCTATTTGTTTAATTTTATCTTTTTTATTTACGAATACTAGGATTAGTAGTTTCTTGGTCATATAGGGTTTATTGAATACAGAAATGGAATGTATTTTATTTCGTTGTTTATACGTTCCAGTTGGTTATTGTATTCAATAAGTATCTCTTCACCCTCTATAAATACAAGACTTTTTTCAATTATCTTGCTTTTTATTTTATCTGAATCTAACCCAACAAAATTAGCTAAATTCAAATCAACACCAAATATTAAATCACTACCATATATGTATATAACGTTATTCTCTGATTTATAGGATATTACCTTATCTAAGTTATATATTTTTCTTACTATTTTGTAAAGTTTCTTCTTAGAATACTGAAGAAAGTCTAAATCTACATAATTAATTTTATCTGTAGATTTTTTGTAGGAGTATCTTATGAAGTCTTCTAAATCATTCGTGTAAACATCTCGTTTTACATTCTTCTTTAGCGTCCAGAACGTATTTTTATCGATTTGTTTATTGAGTATGTTAACCAAATCTTTCTCAAAATAACTCAGTGTTAATTCGTACCCAACTATTAGTGTTGGTAAATCTTTAAATATCACATCATCCAGTGACTCAACTATGTTAAATTCTGGTCCTATGTCTATTTTTCTTTCAGAAACTATATTAGCAATCTCCATTCAGCAAATATACTTAAATTTTTTTACTTAAACAACTAATTGGTATCTAAATCGGATTGGAATGAAATATCTGATACTTTAAAATTTAAATTTCTTTTAGAATAACCGTTTTCAGTATTCTTACCCTTACACTTACCTTCAGATTTAATACATCTAGTTGGGTCATTATCATCAAATTTAACGCATTTGCAGCTTCTTAAACCCTTAGGGAATGGGAAATCACCTGTTTTCCATAACTCGTATTCAGGACCCAATTCATTCATTAAACTTTCAAAGTCAAAAGTATATGGGTCTATTTTTCTACCTGGTGATACCCAATGATGGCCCGTTATATATTTTAAGTTTGGTACCGATGGTTTTAAATTCTGTATTAAAGCTAAACAACTTTCAAACATCTCAGTTGTGTATTCGCTAGGTCCTTGAGTACCTAACATAGAAAATGATATACCAATGCTATGTCCGTTAACAAACTCACCTCTAGGCCCATATGATTGACCAGCGTGACTAACCACTTTATTAATTGGTGAACCTTGATATATTTGACCTGCTTTATCGATTAAAAAGTGGTACCCAAAATTTTTAGATTGTAAAACATCAATGTCGCTTCTTACACTACTACCAGCAGTCCAATGTAATACGACTGTGTCTACAGTGGATATGTCTCTAGTTCTAGTACCCCTAAAATATGGGTTAAGTTTATTAAATTTTTCTTTTACTACTTCTACAAAACTTTGTATCTTCATTATTCTTCTATTACTATACCTTGTAATAGTTGTAAATTAACATTATTTACAACACTACTAGCTTTTATTATTTCATTTTCAAAATCAGTATTTAAATCACTTCTTTCTAGTTTAGATAAGTCACGATTTTCTCTATTAACTTCGTCTAAATTTGTTATTAAGTGTGAATATAGGGTTTCATCATCAATCATTTTAGTTTTAACCGAGCGTATTCTCACACCTTTAAAAGTGGTTGTCATATGATTAGGTTTAATACTATGACTTGTATTAATAATAGTATACGCCCCATCAAACATTGGTATATTATTTAGTTGAAAGTACATGAAAGGTTGAACTTGGGCACAGCCTAACATTTCTATTTCGGCTGAATATGACCTATTGTTATAAACATCAAATAAATTTTGACCTATTGAATTATTCCTATTTTGATTAGATAGTCCGTCTATTATCTCTAAACTTTCCTGAGTTTCGACAAATTCGTTTTGATTTAATTTGTAGTTTTTAAACACTGACTGATTCTGGTCTGAATAATTAACTAATACGTATGGTATTTTCGTAGTACCACTAGAAAAGTCTGAAGGTAATGAACTACCGTCATTTACATTAATGTCATCTCCATTACACTTAACGTCCATAGCAAAACTATCATTTTTCTTAAATTTACTTTTTTCGTCTATGTTTAGTTGACTAGATTGTTCACCAAAATACATGCAAATAAATTGAGGTCCTTTCGCACCCACTTCTTCATTAAACCTAAATGGTGTAAATATATCTCTCACATCTTTAGGTGATGAGTAATCTATATACGTCGGTAACGGTATAAAGTCAAAATTATTGTCTTTAAGTATTCTAGCTATAAAATTGTAAAAACTAATGTTAGTGTTATTTTTCCAAAAATCTACAAATGTTGTTGGTGCAATTTTAAACTTATCAGATATATCAGTATACGACCTATCAATGAAGTTAAATCTTTTATATAAATCGCTAACGACCGTAGATTCCTTATCTTGTGGTATACCTACAATCCATTTATCGTAAATAGATTTTATATTCTTATATATACTTAGTTTAATGTCATCTTCGTTATTTGTTTTAAAAATCCTTTCCTTCGAATTATCAGTCTCATTGTTCAATGTAGGTTTATTTAATCTACTAAATTCTTTAAGGAATGAATTTAAATACGTTTCAATGTATTCACTAGGTGCCGAAATATTTTCATGTGTATTTTCAGAACCTTGCCATATTCTATGAGTACTGTTTACTATTATTCTATTATCTAACATAAAGTCTATAACTTTGTTAGAGGCATCACTATCATCTCTTATATCTAAAATGAAATTATTTTCCTCGTCATCAGGCGATATCACATAATAGTTTTCAGCCACATTACTTTTTATAATACTAGAGTTTCTATAGGAAGGGATAAAGTTGTTAAAGTTACTCCAAACTGAATTTATTTCAGATTCACTGGCCGTATCTTTAAATATTTCCATTGAGTCTTTTATCTGAATCCACCCGTTTGGATTGTCAACCCACTGAGTGAATTGATTAATGAATTGGTCTTTAACACTACTTGGTAAATTTAAAATTACATCATTAACACTTTCGAAACCAGTACCATTGTCTTTAAATTCTAAATTTCTGGAATATAAACCAGATATTAAGTACCTATTTTTTTCAACTTGTGGATTACCATCAAAATTAGGTACATTACCATCTAAACTTATAATATCTTCTTTAACTTCATTCCTATACAAAATAGCACCTAAAAATAAAATCCAAGCGTATGGTACTGAAACGAAACCACTACTGTTATTGAAGAATGTAAGGTCTTTTTTAACCAATAATCCTTTTATATATGCATCTTCTTTACCACCTAAACCAACGAAGGGTAGTGTATGTAAAAATAAGTAAGCCTTACCGATATTGCTTTGTTCATAATAAAGTTTACTACCAAATAAATTATAACTCTTACTGTTACTTTTAAAAGTAGGTTCAAATTTAAAACTTCTATTCAATATAAAATTCTCTTTTACATTTGATAATAGTTTTTCTTTAAACGTTGTTATTGGATAAACTGAATTTAAACTATTTATTTCACTTCTATTTATATTTTTAACTTGAGTATTATACCTAAAACCATCATTATTTTCAATGAAAGTATCGTATTGACTATCTTCATTAGTATTTCTAAATGATTTTAAAACATCAATACCGCTTTCATAAAACTCATAGTAAAGTGGTAATGAACCTACCTTTTTATTCTCATAACTTAAGAATTCATGGGTTTTATAAATACCACCTAGAAAATTATTATACTCTTTAATGTTAACATCATTCGTGTTATATTCAAGACTTTCCCTAGTTAAATTAAATGATTTTACAATAGATTCACCACCAGCTGGTACATACGAATCGTAGACGAATGAATTGCTATATTCATTGTTGTTAATAATCTTAATGAATGTTTCATATTCAGCTTCACCTGAAACCGCCGAACTGATAAAAGTATATTCGGCTAACTCCCTATTATCAGTAACATTTAGCGAATTAACACCACTTTTAAGCTCTGATTGTGGTTGATTTATTGGAAGATATGTAGGTTCGGCGTCTTCAATATCAATATCTTCTATATTAAGATTTTTATATTTTAAATCATGTCTATAAACGAATCTATCATCATCACCAAACAGACCAAAAAAGTCAGCTTCATCACTAAATAATCTTATTCCATATTTATCCTCCAGAACGTCTCTAAAGTTACTTAGTTTATTACCAATAGTTTCAGTGTTTGCTTCATGTTTTATAAATGTTAGTTTAACACTTGGATTTTCTAGTGCATTATACGCTTGGTTGGCCTCTATTTTGGCCATTGTATTTATTTGTTCATTCGTTAGTGTTTTATTACTATATCCTAAGAAAATCATCATTCTTTGATATAATAATTTAGTTACTTCATCTTTCTTAAGTTCACTAATACCCTTCCAAGGATTTACGTTACTTCGATTAAAAGCTTTGGTTTCTAATGGATTTACAGGTACCCAGTTTTTATTTAGTGTTTCACTGCCGTCTAATACTTGTTCATCTATTTTATCGGCCTTTAGTATGGCGTTAAATAGATTATCAATAAACCTAACTTCTCTAAAATCATCAAATTTAGGGTTAGAACCTAACCACTTTTCTACTAAGTCATCCCCTTCTTTTTCTACATATTCAGGGAATGGTTTAATTTTTATAGTAGGTGAGTTATCAAAATTATCGAATTCTGAAAAGTTTTCTTTATTAGTCCCTTCTATTGTCCTAGTGCCGTTATTAACTTCTTTTGTTATTTCAGTACCTAAGTTCCTAATTACTTTAATAAATAAATCTACATGTTCACATAAGATTCTAAAAAATGAGCCTATGGACCCGTTAAAGTCGATACTTTGATTATCAAAAAATTGAGTTAAACTACCAGCAAATTCATTAGTAACTTCATTTGTTTTTTCTTCTAATTGACCGTTTATTCTATTTTTTATATTGTTAATTTCTTGAATGGCGAATCTAAGGTCAATTATATCATATCTATTTGATGTTGGTATATTATTTTCATCAACAAATGGTCTATTCCTTAATTGATTAATGAAATTATTATATAAAACTTCTGTTACACTACCACCTATGTTCTCATCCTCAGTTTCTTCAACCCTTTTAAAGTTACCATATAAATCCAATATTTCGGTAGGATTATTTAAAAATTCTGAGTAAGTTAAAAATGTATTAGCGTTACCACTACCAAAGTTTCTATTTAGAAAGTGAGTTACCCTAAATCTTTTATAGTAAACACCTCCACCATTCAGTTCGAACTTATCTTTATTCAATGAATATGATTCAGCACCACTACTCTTGGTAAATGAATTATATTTCTCAACTAACTCTAAAACATTATTGTAAGTGTTAGTGAGTTCATCACCAAAGTCACCTGTGAACGGTTTATATACAATAAGGTTTGAATTGTTTGAGTTGTTTTGTAATTTTATTAAATCTTCAGAATAATTTAGTGAATTTTTAAGCTCACCCAATATGCCTTCTAATTTACTATTCAAATCATCATAAACAGTTAGCGCTCTTAATCTATCATCATTTTTCTTGAAGTTGAGTATAAACTTTTCTAACTCCTTAATACTCTTTTGTAGTTGCTCAAAAGTCGTAAAACCTTCTGGTAATGGTCTAGCTTCAGGCATGTACGGAACGGCCCTTAAATAACCCATAAGAAGGTCACTTAAAAATGCGTAAGTATAACCGATAAAGTCACAATTAATTATGAAACTACCAGTTTCTGCATCTAACTCACCATTAAATTTAGTTAGGTGTAATGCATATTTAACTGGTTTACCATAATAACCTTTTACTGTTAAATAAAAAATAGGGTAAGGCATTCTAAATAAGAAACTATATGGTGAGTTCTCACCCATTTCAAATAATTTACCCCTTATATCTTTAAATTTTATTTTAACTATTGGTGTATATGAGGTATTAAAATTAATATCAATTGATTCAATACCTAAGGTACCTAAGTCTGGATTTTCTTTGTTAAAAGTTGAGTTTAATTCGGTGTATCTAGTAGTTAGTGTTTTATCGTTTTCCTCTGAACCGTCAATAAAACTAATTCTAGTTGTTTCACTATTATCACTTGATACTTGAGTTGTTGTGTCTTCAGATTCATTGAATATTAAAATTTCGTTACTTCTTCTAAAGACTTCTAACTCTACTGAAATAGATAAATCTTCAACGTTCACTGATTCAGAACCACAAGGATTTGGGTCTACAATCAATAAATTTTGGAATTCAACACTTTTGGCATTAGAACCTGAAATATCATTAGCCATATAATCTAAAATATTTATCTACTTCACTTAAATAATCGTTTACTGAGGTTTTTAAAGGAAACGGTACTCTTATAGTTTTGTTATTAGGAATATTAAATTCCATACCACCGAATTCTGGATTAGCTAACATTATTAACCACCCGTAATATGGTGAGTTATAATATTTTTGACTCAGTATATCAAACCTAGTGCTACCTACCTTATAAGTCAAGTATTTATCAGTGTTTTTTTCTGGTATAGGAATACCAGGTACTGACTTAAAGTTATCATCACTTCTAAATCTGTCGTATCTATCTAAATATTGTTGTGCCATAATTTATAAATTTACTGTATTTGGTAAGTTTATTTCGGGCCATCTTATTTTGAAAACACCTTTATTACCGTCTGATGTTAAGGTCTCAAATAAAGTAATGAAATCTTTTACATTAATTAAATTAATACCGACACTAAAGCTAGTGGTAGATGAATTTATAGTACTTTGAGAAGAACCATCTGAGTTTTCAATAATAAAACTACCTTGACTGTCAGGTTTGGCTGTAACACTTCCCACATTGACAACATCTAATAGGTTATTTGAGTTCACTAATGTTATATTACCCGTTAAATTTTTATTCAATTCAATTATATTACTAGGGTTATTTTTATACTGAAACTCTAGGTATAATTCAGTAGTAGAAGAATTATAATTATACCCTACTAGATTTAGATTTTTAATCTGATTTCTAGGGTTTGTAGCTGAGGGTTCAACTGTCTGTTTAGATGCCTGCTTTTCTGCTACGGCTTCTTGGTCATTAACTAAACTATTATTACCTTCTTTAGTTATTGGGTTATTATCTTCACTCAAGACTGTTTTTAAATCTTCTATACCACTACTTAATGTTAACCCATCTTCACCTCTAACATATCTATCAGCTCTTGGGTCGTATACCTCAGTATTACCAAAATAATTAAATGATACTGCATTTTGTAATTTATTAATAGGGCCTTTTAAAGAACTACCACCGATAAATTTAAAGCTTAGCGAAACTTTGGCTATCATAGGTTGAACACCTACACCTTCAGGGTTTAAATCCCATACAAGTGGTTGAAAGTCAAAACTAACATTATCTATTACAATTTTGGTATTATAAAAATCACCTATTCTTAATATACAAATTGGTGGTGCACCAAATGCTAAATTATTAGCTCTATTATCATCATTAGTAGGGCCTTGCCTTGTACATTGTTGTAAAAATGTTAATCTAGAGTTAAAGCCTTCTGGTGTTGTGGAATGGAAAGCTGGTTGAAAGAATTTGATTTTCTCACGAATTGAATCATATATTATTTTATCGCTATTAGCTTCACTCTTCTCTAGTCTTTCAAAATATTCAGATTCTTTATGAAATCTTCTTTTAATTTTACTTACAAATTCTTTATCATACCTTACTTCTTTCTCTGTTTCAGCGTTTTCAGTATTTTTAGAATCTAAACTTCCATCGTATTGAAATTCTAACGTTACTTTTCTATCTCTTTTAACACTTTCAGAGTCAACTTCACCAGTAGCATTAGAATCGCTACTACCTCTAGGTTTTCCTTCTAATACCTTTACGTTTTTTCCTAAGTTTTCTCTTATCCAAGTCTTAATACTATCTATCCTATCGCTACTTAAATTTTGATTATCCTCACTATTACCAGCTAAACTAGAGTAACCAATTAAATCGATTCTGAATCCTTCATTGTTATTTAAAAAGTCTTTTATGTTTTGGATGTTACTTTCATTATTCCAAAAATAATTTAAACCAGAATTAGTATTATTCTCATAACTATCAGTTGTTTCAGAATTATAACCGCTATCTGGAATTGTAGGGTTAGGTTGTACTTCACCACCAACCTCGTAATTAGGGTATTTCTTAAGTGAGGCAACATCATTAGCGAAATAAAAATTAATATCGTCTGGTTCTTGAACAGCACTTGCCTCTACTGTTTCACTTACTGGAGCTTCAGCATTGCTAACTTTTTGTATTTCACCATATTCTTCAGCTGATAAAAAATTTTCGTAGTCCGAACACCCAGCCATTATACTACTGATTATTTCATCCGAGCTTAAATTATTATCATTTAAGTAATCTGGGTGGTCAATAATTACTTTAAAACTTAATTGACCAATTCTTTCAGTGTTGTTATAAGTGTATATTGGTTCCCCTCTACCTATGAAATTAGTTGAATCCCAATTTACTGAGCTAGATTCATTAAAATTAATATCATAAGGTGGAAACCACATTATTCTACCTTTGGTCCCAGTTATAGGGTCACCTGAACCAGTTTCAAAGTTGGATATTTTTGATAAATTATTAGCCCAAGCTAAATTTTCTATCGAGAACATATATTTTTTGACGTCTTCAGTGTCGTCAGAAGGTACATTGCTATATGGAGATATTTTAACAAACCCATTGTCACCTAACACTGAATCTTCAATACCATCTCTAATCCTTCTAGGATTATCTTTTAAACCACTATTTTTTTGTAAATCATTTACAGTTGAATATTGTTTAGTTGAACTCCAAGTTCTACAGAAAACAAATTCTTTATCGGTATTCAATAAGAAATCTTCACTCAACACACCACTACCTTTAGATAACCTACCACCTGAAGGTGTTGTTAATTGGTCTTTCTTATTAAGATTTTCTACACCTTGTTCATTAAATGTGCTATTATATAATCTGAAGTTATCTTTACTGAATAAATTCTTTGTCTTTGATAAAATAGAATTATCATCACTAAAAGTAACATCTGGACTCCATATATCACTTGAACCATTAGACTCTACTGATTGGGAACTACTTGGTATAGACCCAAGAGGTGTGTTGTTAAATGACAATTGACTTAAACTAGGGTCAGTTGGTTTAGTGTATTGATTAGGGTCTGTTACACCTTTATCATTCCTGTCACTTTCATATTCGGGGCTGTATTGGTTTTGATTTAAACTTTCAAATAATCTAAGAATTTGACCTCTACCAGTGTTTCTAATTAAAGCGTTGTTTCTCTCAATCGAATTCGTCTTGTTTAAGGGTGTTTCTTCGAAAATTGACCCCTCACTATCTATTTGTGAAATGGGTAGCTGAAAACCCGTTAAATCGAGTGCTGTGTCTAATACACGGCCACCAGTTGAGCTACTTACTGTTATCGAGTAATCTGGATTTAAAAAATCTCCACCTCTTAGTAAACTGAATGGTTGAAGGTTTACTTTCCCTAATAATTCTTTTTGTGCGTTAAATGAAGCTTTTTGACCTAAAGCTAACAATAACTGCTCACCAGCAATAATACCTAGTTTAGTATCGTTTATTGCGCCTACACCACCTAAAACTCTACCAGTTATTGATGTATTAACACTGTTTTGTGGGAAGAATCCATCTGAACCTAATCCAAACCCTTCTTGAGATGTAATACTTGTTATTACGTCTAGACCATCGTTTGAACGACCTTCTAAATTTAAATTTCTATTTTCATCAATATAACCACCATCTATTTGATTATAACTAAAAGAATTATTAATTATGTTAGCGGATACCATATCTTCGATTGAAGTATATCTATTTCTACTTACAACTGAAGCTCTAAAATCGTTTGAAGAATCTTCAATGTCTATTGAAGGGTTTACTGAATTAGATGAACTAGTAATATTAGCTTGAGTACCCAAACCAGTAGCACTATAACCATTATCAGTAACAGTGTCTGAAGGTATTAAGTTTCTATTTAGTAGAAAATCTCTAATTTCTGGAGATAATTCGTTTATATTACTGGCCATGTTGTAATTCTATTTACTAATAAATATAATTTGATTTGTTTTTTCGGTTGAAATAGTTCTAATTTTAGGTTTACGCAATATTAGTATATAATATAGTATATAATATATAATATAGTATATATAATAGTAATTATTATTATAATATAGGTAATATATAATAAAGGTAAATTCATTTATAAAAACAAGTAAAATTGTAAATATTTTTAAAATAATTTATAAGTACCTGATTTTAAATAACTTCAACCGAATAATTTTAAGATATTGAAACTGGATTAGAACCTATTTTACCACCACTAATTGCTTTACTTAATTCTTCCATTATCATCTTACTCAAATTCCTCATTAAAATAGGGTCATCCAAGTCTATTTTAGCAGAATCAGAAGATGAATTTACATCAATAGAACCTTCAATCTTAATAGAGTCTTTAAATTCAACAGAAACTTTACTTGCTCCACTATTACTGACGTTAGTAGTGTTATTTGTAGTAGTTTGTTCAATCATTCTATCAATTGGACCACCCTTTTTAGCACCTACAACGGTATCTTTTGGACTAAAATTAATTGGGTTTTCACCTGGTCTAGCAATAAAATCATTAAACATTTTAGGTTTTTGATTACCACCACCATAGTCAAACCACAAACCATCATCTTTAAGGAATCCAGAACCGAAATCAGCTAAACCACCAATACCAGCTCCTACTACTGTTCCCGCACCAGGTGCGACTAAGGTACCAATACCAGCACCTATGGCCATATACTTATTCTGGTCGAAGGTTTTTAAAGCGGCATCTCCTGAATCTAGACTATCATCATTAAAATTACTAAAGGCATCATATCCAGCTGATAATAAAGCTAGTGGTAAAGCTGCTTTACCAAGCCCTTTACCTACCTTACCTAGTTTACCCATTCTACCCACACTTTTAGCACCCTTATCAGCACCTTTAACACTTTTACCACTAAACATATCAAACATGCCTCCACCACCACCACCTCTACCAAATGTAGCAGCGTTAAAACCCTTACCTAATTGAAAACCTCTAGCATACCACATAGCGGCTTTACCTAATAAAAGACCAATAGCTGATTTAATAGGATTCTCGACAATAAATTTAACTAATGAACCAGATAATTCACCTAGATTTTTTGCAAAATTAGCAAACTTATCCATTGCACCACTATCCACAGCCCAGTCGTGGAAGTCACCAACACTGTTTTGTAATGCACCAGCAAAAGCTTCAAAACCTGGGAAAAGAAGTGTTTTAAAAGAGTTAGTTAAGTTAACTAAAGTCTCATCAAATGTAATCGCTTGTTTAGCTCTTTCTTCTAAAGATTGTTTTAAATCTCTTTGAGATTGAATAAGTGAAGGTGTTATTCTTCTTAATGCTTGAACGTTTTCAGTTATAGTTTCACCTTCTTCAGTTTGCATAGTAACTTTAAATTGACCAGTTTCTTTATCAAACTTAGCCATACTAGCTAAAAAGTCTTTATCCTCATCTTTAAAGATATTTGACATACCCTTCTTAATCTGGTCAAACTTAGCGGCTTCCCTAGCAGAATTGGCTAAAGAATCAAAACTCATACCTGTGGCATTAGCAACTTCTCTAAGTCTATGCATTTCCATAGGGTCAATCATTATCTCACCAGTGGTCTCATTAAACCTAGCAGTCGCTTTGGTTGCGTTTATAACGTCTTCCTGTAGTCCAGCCAAATCATTCCTACTTCTATACATTAACTCAAATGGGTCACCTAATTTAGACCACTCACCGCCTAATACTTGTAATCTAGCAGCAACTTCTACCGCACCTTCAGGTGTAATTACTTTTTCAGCTAGGTTAGCAATATCTTGCATTTCAAATTTAAATTTGGTTGCTAACTCGGCCATTTTACCTAAACCTTTAACACCCTCTTTAAAATTATACCTATTCAATAATCCAATATTACTTTGGATATTCTTAATAACTTTATTTGCGTTAAGTCCCATTTCACTAGACTTATTCACAACATCCTCAACATAATCAACACTACTTTCAGCAGATATATTGAATTTTTCCATTTGACCAGCGAACTCAGCGGCACCTTCAGCACCTAACATAGTACCTTTAGCAAGGGCTGCCATATTCTCTAACTCTTCACCATTTAATTGAACCGCTCTACCTACATTATCAGCATAAACACCTTGTATTTTAGCTAATCCTTTAGTATCAACACCAATTTGATTTGTGTTAATAGAAGCACGATAAATGTTATTTCTAAAACCGTTAGCCTGATTCGATAATAATCCCATTGACAACTCAGTTTCTTTAACTGATTTTTGTTGTTCAAAGAATTGTTTACCTTGTTTAATTAAACTATTAGTAATCTTCCTACCAATATCTAATCCTTTTTCTCTAGCTATATTTAAAAGGTTAACCTCTTTTACCGCTTTTTTACGTATATCTAACTCTTTTTCACCCTGATTAATTGCGTCTTCATTAATCTTGTGTAATTTCTTTAAGTTTCCCCTCTCTTTTTTTAATTCTCTCTCTTTCTCTTTGTTGTTACTAGAGACAGCCTTAGTTATTTCAGCCTCATTCTTTTCTAAGTCTTTATATATTTTTAGCTGACCCTCTTTTATATGGGTAATATTCTCCTCGTAAGCTCTCGTTTCGTTTAAAAGCTTGTTATAGTTGCTTAAACTTTTTGAGGCTTCCTCAGCTAACTCTATACGTTTTTTTAAATCATCAGGTAGCTCGGCCATTATCTATTATTTTTAACTTTTAATATTTTAATCTTAGCATCGTTGGCTTTAAGGTCGCAAGTTCCATTAGGGTAACAGAAACTAACTTTAGTTTTATAAGTTTTATCTTCATATTCATCTAATAACTCAATTTCCCAATAACCTTTTCTTCTATCACCTATTCTAAGAGTTCTATCATCAGTGACTTTAGCTTCATAAGTTTTACCAGCTTTACTTAAAAGTTTATTAGATAAATCAACCTCTATTCTACCATCTAATAATTTTATCACAACATATTTATTCTTAGTTAAATAAGAGTTACTAGTACCTGCTTTTTTTAACATGTTTTGTAATTGAAACACACCTTTTGGTGAGGCTCCGCTAAGTTTTTCAAAAAAATTAGGTGTTTTATTAATTATATTTTTATATTGAGGATTATTATCAAGCCAATCAGTAAAATCATCCTTATCAGTTACAGTTTTATCATCTGAAGTATCACCAACATTATCATTTTCAATATCAACGTCGATAATACCTTTAATAGGTATTTTATAGTTTTTACCGAATCTTAAATCTAAGGTCACTTTGTTATCAACTACCTTAAAGAATCCACCTTTACCAATGTATAATTCCTTAGACCTAACAACATCAAGAATTTTATCACTTTCAACAGATTTATCACCTTCAGAATTACCTCTAACTTTAACTAAATTTAAAACGTACCAATTTTTCTTGATATCTACAACTTTAAAAACTAAGTCGTTTACGATACTATCTTTTTCTGAGTCGGTTTCTGTTGTTATAATCAACATTTCACCCTTATCTAGTTCTTTAATAATTCTAGTGTATTCATCAATTCTAGATAGTTCTTCTTTTTGTTTCATAGTCTTCTCATCAGAAGTTATATCAATTCTTTGAAGCTCACCAGTTTTATCATCTAATACACTGATATATTTAACCTCTATAGATAATGATTTTCCTTTGAAATCATTACTAACAGCGCTGTTATCGTATATGTATATCGTTAATTCGTTCTTTTTTAATGAGTCTTTTTCTAAAACAAATAGTTTACCTAAGGATTTCTCACTTGAATCCTTCATTATAACCCTACCAGAGATATTTGACTGAACAATAAAACTATATTTATTGTCGTCAACCTCAATGATATTTATTTTATCACCACTACTAATTGTACTGAAGGTCTTCTTAAGTTCAACTTCCATTAACATAACTTTCATTATGTTTACCATTCTTTCGTTTAAACTCATAATTTAATCATTTTTATTTAAATACCATGTTATAAATATATTAAAAGTATTTGGTATTCTACTTAATAAATATCAAATAATAAAAAAATCCCTTGATTAAGGGATTTTATTTAGGTGAATATGACCTAGTACTGGTAAATTTACCAGTCTTGGTTACTTTAGGTGTGTCTTCAGCTTCCTCTTCTGTCTTATTTATTTGGTTTTGTAATGTCACTATAAAGAAACGCCTCTCGTATGTAGGTATTTTCATTAAATCACCGTATGAAATATTTAAATACTTCATACAAAGATATATTTCTTCTAATAAATCTTTTTTATAGTGATGTGTCAGGCCAAAAAAAGTTTCCGTTAAGGGGAAGAAACGTAGTTATGGACCCACCCCCAGGAGTCCCGACAGTAATATTCATATCAATGCCTGATTCAATTTTGTTTAAATGTTGTCTAAAACTTCTAACATCACCTAATCTCATTCCTCTTTCAATGAAGTTATTAACAACAGTCGAGTTATTATCACCATCAATGGCTAATATCTGCTTTTTAAGTGTATAAGTTGAAGCGTCAGCAAAATCTGAACCCTTTTCCTCAACTAATTCCTCTATGTGGTCTTCAATATCATTAACGTCACCAACGCTTAACATTCTAAATGTAACCTCTTTACCAGATAATGGTAATTTATATTTGAAGTGACCATTTTTATCTGGCTTTTCATCTAAGTATTTAATTGGTAACTCAGATAAATCAATCTTAGTTTCAAATTCTTTATAATCATCATTTGGGTCAGTTAACATAACGTTATACATTGAACCATACCCAGTAGAACGTAACCAAATCATGATTGCATTTCTATCACCGACATGTAAATCCTTGTACCTTAAATCAGTACCCAACATTTTTCTATTGATAAGAACTTCTAGAAACTTACCTGACCTTAAAAGATTAGGGTTAGTAATAAGGTTTTCATCACTAGCATTCAAATAAGATAGTTTTATTGAACTACCTTGATTAGGGTAAAGTAACCCTTCACTAGGTAATTTAATTACATCATAAGGTGAATCCTCTTGAGGTCTACTTAACTCTTCGAATCTATCTTCTGGTACCTCTAATTTTTTATGTGGTTTACTCTCAGCGTCTGAATAAGTAACTTTAGCGGTTTCCTCACCACTAAAATCATCACTACCACCAACATCACCATCATTTTTTCTTTTAGCGATTAATTCATCTCTCTTTCTCATCTGTTCCTCTAACATATCTAGAGATTCCTGATTCATTTTCTGAGCGTATTCTTTCTCTCTATCGCTTTTTTCAGTCTTACTTATACCTTCTTGTTCACTAACTTCTTCGGCTATTTTACTACCCATCTCGTTAGCTTCTTTCATTTCATCAGTCATCCTAGACGATGTTGGGAAAACATTTGGTTTCTTCTCCATATTTATTAACTTATTTTTAGTATGTTATATAATAATAAATATGAAAAAGTAAAGTTTTTAAAATATTAATGCACTCCGTCGGTTACTCTTTCACCATCTGAATCTGAAAACCATTGATTAGATTTAGCGTCTGTTGGTTTATTATCTTCATCCACAACCTCTAAATCACTAGGTAATCCAGTATAACCTTCATCTTTAGATGTAGCAAAATACTTGGCGATTATATCTTCAACTTTATCGTAATCTGTTTCACTTTTTTTAGATAATTCATCTAAAAATTGCTCTAGAGATTTATTCATTAGAGACTCTGGAAACTCACCGTCGTGATGTTCGTTAATATCTTCTTCATTAGCATATTTACCATCCCAACTAAATTTATCTTCCTTAAGTAAGTTTTCTTTTAGAGTTTTTAATTGTTTTTCTGTAATTTTAAGTTTCTTTCCCATACTAGTTTATTATTCTACTTAATTCAGGATAAATGTCTTTAACAAATTTAAATTTATCCTTTTCTTTATCTTTTTCTTCGTCAACTCCATTCATCCTATCTTGGAATTTTTTGTTAACCTTATCCATGTTTTTCTTTTTATCTTGTTTTCTCATTCTTTTATAACGTATTTTAAAAAAGCATAACGCTTTCTATTAGATAAATATGTCATATCCCCCTCAAACTTATAAGCTTCTCTTTCAAAACTTAAGTTTCTATAAGATTTAGACCCATAGATAAACAATTTCACTAACCATTCTATGAAATAAAACACAAAAAAGGGTAAAATTAACATCTCCTTTTGTTGTTCGATATGTATTTTCTCATGATTAAGTAATTTATCAGTGGCCTTTGGGTAATGATAATTAATAAACCTTTCTCTTATTATGATAAAAGGAAAAATAGTAATTCCTTTTATCGGTGCGAATAAACTTATAATTGATAATAGTGTGTCGTTATACTTTACAATCGGTATTTTCATATATAGTTAAAAAAAAATCACTTAGGTAGCGACACTTAAGTGATTTTAAATAGCCGTGAGCTATAATCGGTCCTAAACCGTTTATTTATTTTATAAATAGCTGATAATGTGAGTAATAGAAATCAGAATAATAATATTGCCCTATCAAACCTTAAAGTGGCTGTGATATCTGCAATACCGTCATCATCCATTGATAAGTCACCAAATCCAACATTGGTTAACATAGTACCTTGTAGTTGCCATTTTTCAATAACAACACCACTAGGGTCTAACATTTCAAGCTCAACATCTTTTTTGTATCCAGCAGCATAACCTTGTCTACCAGTAGCAGACTCAGAAGTTAACCTAACCCATTCCATAATAGCTTGGGATGTAGAAGGTCCAATGGCATCTCTAAATACAACTTCAATAGTATCCCAAGTAAATCTACCAATTACGTAGGTAGATGTGTTTAAGAATGGAATCTCAACTTCATTTTGTGTGATTGAAGGACGTGATGCTGACTGTAACCACCATTGTTGTATACCCAACTCAGCTGGGAACCTCATTAACCATCTATTCTTCTTTTTAGGTTCGTAAGGTACAGGCATTTTCATCAATAAATCTGACATAATTTTCTTATTTTTTTGTTTTTTATAATATTTATTAGTATATTAGCCTTGTGGCTTTATTATAAATATATGGAAAAACAAAAAAAAGTTAAAAATAAGGAATTAAATTTTATTATTAAATCAAAAAAAAAATATGGGGCGCAATTTAATTACTCTAATGTTAATTATGTTAATAGTGATTCATTAGTTAAACTAACTTGTAATATACATAACATAACCTTTGAACAGTCACCGACAGAGCATTTAAGGGGGTATAAAAAGTGTGTGTTATGTGGTGGTCCTGTTAAAAAAATAAAAGATTTTTTAATTAAATCTAATGAAAAACACGGAGATTATTATGATTATTCTAAGGTTAAATATGTTAATTCACAGACTAAAGTAAAAATAATATGTCCAGAACATGGTGAATTTGAACAATTACCAAATGGACATTTTAAATCAGGTTGTCAGAAATGTTTCTTAGGTAAACATAATAAGAATGAAACAATAGAAGCTTTTTTATTTAAAGCAAATAAAAAACATAAAGGTTATTATAGTTACGATGAAGTTAAATACGTTAATTCACAGACTAAAGTAACTATAACATGTCCAAAACATGGTAAGTTTAATCAATTACCGTATAATCATATTAGGGGTAAGGGGTGTAAATCTTGTAGTATTAATAAAACTAAAAATAAATTATCTTTAGATGAGAATGATTTTATTGTTAGAAGTAATAAAAAACACCACAATAAATATAGTTATTTGAATGTTGATTATATTAATTCACATTCAAAAGTAAAAATAATATGTCCAGAACATGGTGAATTTGAACAATTACCATATGACCACTTATCTGGTCATGGTTGTAATAAATGTACTTATATAGTATCATCATTTGAAAATGAAATAAATGATTTCATCACAAATGAATTACATTTAAAAACCATTACTTCGAGTAGAAAAATTTTAAATGGTAAAGAAATAGACATTTACATTCCCTCACTTAGAATTGCTATTGAATTTAACGGTTTATATTGGCATTCTGAATTATTTTTAAGTAAACATTACCATAATGATAAAACTAATGATTGTAATAACAAGGGGATACAATTAATACATATTTTTGAAGATGAATGGTTAAGTAAAAAAAACATCACAAAGTCTAGATTAAAAAACATATTAGGTTTGACTAAGAATAAAATGTACGCCCGAAAGTGTTTTATAAAAGAAATACCATTTAGTGAATCTAAGAAATTCTTAAATAAAAACCATTTACAAGGTTCTGTAAATGCATCAATAAACTTAGGGTTATATAATAATGATGAATTGGTTAGTTTAATGAACTTTAATAAACCTAGAAGTGGTGTTGGTGGGAAATATGATGGCTATGAATTATCTAGGTTTTGCAATAAATTAGATGTTAGTGTAATAGGTGGCGCCAGTAAATTATTAAAACATTTCATTAAAGAATATGAACCAAATGAAATTAGAAGTTATGCAGATAGAAGGTGGAGTCAAGGTAATATGTATGAAATGTTGAAATTTACTAAAACTCACATTAATAGACCAAATTACTGGTATATAATAAATAAAGAACGTTTTCATAGGTTTAATTTCAGAAAATCAAAATTAAAAGAAATGGGTTATAATATTGAAGGTAAGACTGAACGTGAAGTAATGTTAGAAAATAAAATTTATAGGATTTATGATTGTGGTACTATAACTTATTCGTATAAACCAAAAAACCCTTCTTAAAGAAGGGTTTTATTATTCATCTATTAATATTATACATCTTCGAATGATGCACCAGTATTTTGTACAACAAATTCTACTGTTATAAATTCTAACGCTCTTGTTGGTTTAATGAATATTCTACCGTTAAGTTCGTTCCTATCAATTGACTCAGGTGAGTTATCAACTTCTACACGGAAATCAGTAAGACCTCTTTCACTTCTAATATTTTCTAGAATAGGGTTAACTAATGTTTTAAATTGATTTCTTACAACCTCATCGTTTTGTTCGAATAATAATCTGATTGATACAGCAGATATTAATTTTCTAGCCTGTAGTAATAATCTTCTTACGTTAAGTCTGTTTAAAGCAGTTTCTTTTTCTTGTAAGTTTTTATTACCGAAAATAACTGTTCCTTCAGAAGCGAATGTAGCGATAGGGTTGATTCTACCTTCATATAAAGTATCTCTTTCACCTAAAGTTAATTTCTTTCTAGCTTTAACTGCGTTTACAATACCTCTCTGTACACCAGCCACAGCGAACCATGGGAATGATACATTATCGGTTAAAGCAACGTTAGTTATAACATCTCTTGTAGGTGGTAAGTATACTAATACGTTATTATCTGTATCATTAACTTGTACCCAAGGCCAGTATGTTGCAGTATAACTACTGTCAATACCTGTAGCGTCTAATCTATTAACAACATCATCTACAGTAATTACCGTCTCATTCTCATAATCAGGTGTTGTTGTAATATAGATAGAATCACTTCTTTCTTCCTCAACCATTTCAATAGTCGATTCAACAAGATTAGTGTGATTAAATATATCAATACCTGGTGTTGCAAACACGTTAACGTTAGTGTCTTCAGGGTTATTAAATGTTCTTATAGCTTCTTGATATGCGTAGTAATCAGCTGTCGTTCCTTGGTCACCATTTTCCAGAGCCATTTCAGCAATAGCACCACTAGCTAAAGCTTCATTACTATTGGTTTGACCTAATACAAAACTATCTGTATTACTTCTACCTTCTCTATACTCATCCCATCCATCAAAACCACCGAAAGGTGCCATTGTGAATTTTCTTGATTGTATTCTAGTGTAACTGTTACCAGATAATTCTAATTGAGTATCGTTTTGGAAATTAGAATCTCCATAAACAAATGTGAAGTTATCTAAAGTAGCACCACTTGCGTCAACGTCCATATGGAAACCGTTTGTCATACCACTAGTAGCCTCGTCATCAGCCCCTATAAATTTAAAGAAATCTCCATCTATGCCTACTGTATCTGAAAGACCTAAGTAAATTTTTCTTACTTTATCGAACTGACCATAAGCTTGATTATAATTAACTGATGGAGCATCTAAAGAAGCACCAAAGGCCTTAGTAGGCACACCAGTAAATCCAGCTGGGAATGAATCTGAAGTTTCCTCAGTTTCATCTAATTGAACTAACACATAATTAGATACTGAAGAATAAAAACCATCTAAAGTACCAAGTCTTCTACCAACAAAATTATCTGAAGTTGGGTCCATTGTACATCTAGAAAATCTTTCTAAAGTTACTGGATTAGCATCAGTATCATTGAATGCTCTAATTCTAACATCAAATTCTCTAGCATTAGGCCTTATATTTTCAATAGATACTTTAATCTCTGAATTGGCACCATTACCATCTGATATAGTAATAAGTCTGAATAATTTTTTAATAATATTACCATTAACCTCAGATACAACCCATGGAGTTATAGCAGGTCTATATTTGGTTTTATAATCTTCGAATTCAGTTTCAAATTTATCTAAAGTAGTACTAATACCAGTAATGGTACTATCATCTATTAAAGAATCTAACATATTTGGATAAATACTCTCAACAAATATAGGTGCTTGACCATCTGAATTTGATTGACCTAAAACCCTAGGTAAATAATTCTTTTTAGTTGAGTCAAATGATACGTTATAGGTAAAGTCATTACCACCAGTTGTACCACTTAATACAAATTCGGCCTTTGCGTCACTATCAATATCATTAATAGCAGGGTCAATCACTAAATCATCGATACCTACGTCGAAGATTAAATCTTCACTAGCATCGTAACTACCTCTACTTCTAATAAGAGCAACAACTTGGTCATTACTACCTTTAATTACCCAAGCTGGACCAGCGTCATAACCTGAGTAACCTAATACCCTAGTTACGTATAATTGATTAGACCTTGTGAAGTATGATTTAGCTATATAAGGTAACTCATATTTAGGATATCCAGTATCAGGGAATTTGGCTGGGTTTGTCCCACCAAAGAATGAAGTGAATTCGTTATAATTAGAAACGAATATAGGCTGGAAAGCTGGACCTTTTGTAGTCTCACCTACCAAACCAGCTGTTGTAACACCTATTTGACGTGTTACAAATGATATGTCTCTTTCTGATGTGTAAACCCCTGGACTTACAAATACTCTGTTGTTTGTACTCATATAATTAGATATTTAGTTTTTATAATTCTTATTTTATAATAAATATGTAGAATTTTATCAAAAGTTTTTATGATGTATGTAATACATCATATTTAGTATGATTTTTGTATTACTTTTGTCATACTTATAGTAAAAAACTCATGAAACGAACTAAAAACCTTAAAATAACACCTACAACTCACAAAATATTAAAAGACTATTGCAATGAAAATGGACTTAAAATGTTTGGGTTCGTTGAAAAACTAATTAAAGAGAAATGTAAAAAGCCGACTGATTTATACGACGAGTAATTACAATGACCTCCAATTTGAACCAGTACATTGTACCCTTATAGATTTACCATCACTTAGTGTTAAATCAGTAACAGGACCTCCTACAACATAAATAGTTTGAGAACTAGTAGTATTTACAGTAATATCACCTCCTGCCGAATTAGTCACATTATAAACCTTTCCTTGTACATTAGTTGTTGTAGCGTCGAATAATGTTATAGTAGAACCAGAACTATCACAATCTAATGTATAATCGTTTACTTCTAATGTATCTGAAGAACTAACTAATCTATACCCATTAGGTAATTCATCCACATATGCTAATCCCTTCCATTCAGTTCCGCTATGTATCGTTGGTCTGTTATTATCATCAGAATCATAAATTAAGAAACCAGCGTCAGCGTTAGTTATAGCTGAAAGTTCATTTCTATAAAACCTAACTGCCCCATTCTTATAAATAGTGAACGCATCATCTCTAGAATCGTTTGTGCCATTACCATAGTTAACTAATCTATCAGTATCGTCATTATTAACTGTATAATCAGTACCGTATATACCACCAGAATGTTCACCAACACCCCTAGCGTAATTGTAATAACCTTGAACATGTGAATATTGACCAGTGGCTAGTGTCTTATATCCTTCAGCGTGAGATAAAAAACCACTAGCTATAGTACTCCTACCTTCAGCGTGTGAATATTGACCAGTGGCTAGTGTCGTATATCCTTCAGCGTGAGAGCCGTAACCACTTGCTTCAGTAAAATAACCTTCGGCATGTGAGTACGTACCACTTGCTTCAGTAAAATAACCTTCGGCATGTGAGTACGTACCACTAACCGTTGTGTTAAAACCTTCGGCATGTGAACCAGAACCACTAGCGACACTGGAGTTACCTTCAGCATGAGAAGCGAAACCACTTGCTTCAGTAAAATAACCTTCGGCATGTGAGTACGTACCACTAGCCGTTGTGTTAAAACCTTCAGCAAATGAAAAGGCACCTGTTGCGCCCTTTGTTGTTGATGGGTCATCACTAAAGCTAAAATCTTTTGCATTTTCACCAATACTACCATAGTTACCAGCAACCCTATCTTTTAAGATATAACCAACACCATTACCTTCATCTACAGCTGTTAATTGACCTACATCATTTAAAACTAAACTACTTAAATCTGTTGTAAATGCTGATACTGCATTACTCATATTATAATAAATGGTATTATTATCAAATGTAGTTCCACTTAGGTAACTATCACTCCCCAATGCAGGTTGAATTATAAATGTTTTATTAAATCTTGAATCATTCATAGTTACGTTAATTTTCCATTAATTACGAGTGCTGAACTTGATGATGAATCATCAGTCGTTATTGTCACGTCAATCTTATCGTTAATACCTACATTAATAGGATTAGTTATCTCCAAACCACTAAACACTTCAGTATTATTAACTTCTATTATTACACTAGTCACGTTGGTTAAATTTCGTAAACTAATTAATTGAGAATTGAAATCAGAGTTAAAATCAAATGTTAGTGAACTATTGGGTTTAAAAGTTATATCATATAAAAATGTGTTTTGAGTTACTTGTTTAACCTTAAATCCACTTTTAGTTTTACCTTTTAAAATTTCTTTGAATTTGATGTTAGCTCTATTAATAGTAGGTATTAATTCGAAATCATCTTCATCTAAAATGTAACCTAAAATCTTCATCTCAAAACTTTGTACATAAAACCTTCTTTTATCAAAATCACTTTTTTGACTTTCATCACCTATAGTCTCTAAATGTATTGGCATTGGGTGTCCGTTAACTTTGATGTAAAATTGTCTAGAGTTAAAAGTTTTCTGTATTTTTTTATGAAATTTATTTAAATCTTTCATTCTATTACAAAACAACCTAACCTCATAATTTATATCGATTGAAGTTGGTTGAGGTATTTTATACGTATCAATACCCTTTCTTCCATCTACATTAGTGGGAACCTTCAAATAAGTATATAAATTACGACCTGGTATATTCCAATTACCAGCTTGATTCGTACCCACTTGTAAATTAGGTTCCCTAACTATAGTAATAAAAGGCATTTTAACATTTTTATATTTATCAGAAAAACTCCAAGTCTTACTAAATTCAGCCCACTTTTGTATTGTTAGGAATAGAACAGGTACTTCCTCACCATCAACTTGTAATGATATTTCATCATCAACAAATTCAATAAAAGTTCTATCAATATCCTCAGTCTCTACACCCTTAGGTAGGTACATGCCTTTATAATCAATATCATCTAAATACTCTTGCCTCCTCTCAGGTCCAGTACTTTGTTTAATAATATTAACATTTTTTCTAAATCCTTTTGGTAAACCTGACATTATGTTATTTTATTAAATTTAGTTAAATTATCTTTAGTCATAATTTTATAATATTTATCTTCCGTTAAATTCATCTTCATTGGCTATAGTACACTCAATAATTCTATAAGCGCTTTTATAACCCATTATTGTGTGTTTATTGTCGTAGTTCTTTTCACCAGCGTTAGTTACACTAAAATAAATCATGTCAGTTTCATTAATTGGATAACCTACATAATCACCTACAGTAACGTCAACACCTAATTCGTTCAAATGCTCTACATAAACAATAAAACTTAAATTACCATCTTCTTGATACCTAAAGTTTGACTCATTATAAGTTAAATTCTTAGCTTCATTAATTGTAGGAGTGACGTATAACTCAACAGGTGGGTGGTAATTCAATTCATTAGCGTTAGCTTCATTATATATGTCATCAGATTGTGTCGTCTCTCTATCAACCCTATACAAAATAACTGTGAAGTTACCATCACCTTCCATAGCTTCTCTACCCATTTCAATTTCTAAATCAAAATCTTCACCTGAAAAAAACTTGTTTATTCTCTTAATTGGTATTTTTCTTTTTCCGTTACTCATGGTTAATCTATTAGCTTTAAAGATAAATATTTAACTATTAGTAAATCTGACGATATACTTTACTTTTTATTAAAAATAACTATATTAAGTAATATAATATATTGTTAAACACTTAAAAAATTGATAGATATAAATGATTTAAAGGGTAGGGGTGCAGTAACTTTATTGCAAACATACGAAGGTATTAACCCTTATATAAAGGAGTTAAAATCTAACTTACTCAAAACAGGTAAAATAAGTTTAACTGAAGGGCAATCTCAGTACATAACTGATTTTCACGATACTCCACCTCAAGTCTTAAACAAGGTGGTTGAAATAAATCCATTATTGGGTAACTCTTTAAAGGAAAAAGAAAATCTATCTTTTGTTCCAGAAAGAATTCTAATTCAAGCCATGTTAGCTGACCAAGAAAAAACTTATCACGTATACGGTAAGCTTAAGAGGAATCAGAAACACGCTAAAATGTATTTCTTACCAAAAACTATGGTATTGGATGACCCTTATTTTACTGAGTGTGATTTAGATATTGACTGGGAGAGGTACGAAAAAATGGACGCTGACTGTAGGTTACCTTATGAGCACCAAAAAACTGGAATTGAATTTTTATCATGCAGAGATGGTGCTATTTTAGCTGACGATATGGGTTTGGGTAAAGCGGTGATTATCAATGAGTTAGTTTACACACCAACTGGAAAGGTTAAAATTGGCGATTTAAAAGTGGGTGATTATGTAATTGGTTCTGATGGTAAAAAAACAAAAGTTCTTGAAGTTCACCCACAACCTAAAAAAGATTTATTTAAAATAACATTTAATGATGGATATTCTACTATTTGTTGTAAAGAACATATGTGGACTGTTACAGCAAATAATGGTAGTGTGAATAATAAAAATCGGTCAATTAGGTACACTAATTTAACAATCGAACAAATGTTGGATAAAGAATTAGAGTTAGAACAAAGGGGTTTTGGATGGAATGAGAAAAGACCTTATAAGTTTAAAACATATTACAAACAACCTAATGGACAAAACAAATGGCAAATTCCAATTGTTAAACCAATTGAATTTGAAAATGAATATAAATTACCTATTGAACCTTATTTATTAGGTGTTACTTTGGGTGGTGGACATATCAAAAAAACGGGTGTTATTAGTATTGGCTTACATAAAGCTGATTTTGATGAAATATTTAAAAATCAATGTGTTAATGAAAGTTCAGGTGGTTTTAATATAAGATTAAATTATTTAAATAATTTAAAAGAAGAAGTATGTGCACTTAAATTAAATGGTACTTTATCTCACACCAAATTCATTCCAGAAATATATAAATATTCTTCAATTGAAGATAGATTAGCTATCCTTCAAGGTCTTATGGACACTGATGGTCATTGTATGAAATCAAAAAGTGGCAATTTTACTGGAACTGAATATTGTAGTGTATCTGAACAATTAGCTGATGATGTGGCTGAAATTGTACATAGTTTGGGTGGTATTGTAAGAAAGAAGAGTAAAATAGGTTCTTATAAAAATTCAGATGATGAAAAAGCTTATCGTTTAAATATTAAATTACCAGAAGGGATGAATCCATTTAGGTTAAAGAGAAAAGCTGATGAATATAACACACCTGAAAAATATAACGTTGCTAGATACATTAAAAATATAGAATCTATTGGTGAAGGTGATAGTGTGTGTATTAAGGTTGATGCTGAAGACTCATTATTTGTTATTAATCATGGTATTGTTACACATAATACATATCAATCAATTATATCCTCTTTAGAAGTTGGAGCTAAAAAAGTGTTAATCGTATGTCCAGCTAGTGTTAAGATATCTTGGCAAAGGGAAGTTGAAAGCTTCGGTAAGAAAGCGATTATAGTTAGTGGTAGTAACTGGCCAGACGTTGGTCAATATACAATTATAAATTATGACATTCTAAAGAATTTTCATTCAACAGGTCCTCGTAAGAAAAATGAACCTTACTATGAGGATATCATGAAAGAAAATTACGATTTAGTTATCATGGATGAAGCTCATAAAATTAAAAACCCTAAAGCTCAAAGAACTAAAATAATGAACGACATTATAGAGCGTGGTAATATAGAAAAAGTTTGGTTATTAACAGGTACACCAATTGCCAATAAACCAATGGATTTTTTCAACCTATTAAAATTAATAAAATCACCATTAGGTGCTAACTGGAAGTTTTTTGCCACAAGATATTGTGATGCCAAGCGTTTCTATAAAAAACTTAAAAACGGTAGAACTAAACAAATATGGATTACTGATGGAGCGTCAAATTTAGCTGAATTAGGTATTAGAACTAAAAACAGTTTGTTAAGAAGATTAAAATCTGAAGCATTAGATATGCCAGATAAAACCATAACTACAATGTACCATGATTTATCTAAACGTGGTTGGTCAGAATACGAAAACTTGTGGGAAGAGTACTTAGAAAAAAGAGCTGAAGAAGGTAAACGTAAAACAAGTTCAGTACATAAGGATTTAGTTGAATTAGGTCTATTGAGAAAATTCATTGCGATGGAAACAATACCTAAATCAATTGAGTTAGCTGAGGAAGCTATTGAACAAGACCAGAAAGTTATTATATTTACAACATTTACTGAAGAACTAGAGGAGTTATCTGAACACTTCGGTAATAAGTGTGTTATACATAATGGTAGAATGAGCAGTAAAGCTAAGCAAGAATCAATTGATAAATTCCAAAATAACAAGAAAACAAAAGTTTTCATTGGTAACATAACATCAGCTGGTGTCGGTATTACCTTAACTGAGGCCACGGTTGTAATATTCAACTCTTTTAGTTGGGTACCAGGTGATAATGAACAAGCAGAAGATAGAAGTTATAGAATTGGTCAAAAAAACAATGTATCGGTATATTACCAGTTATTTAGAGGTACTATTTCTTTAATGATGTGGTATTCTGTTATGAGTAAACAAAAAAATATTGATGAGATACTAACTAAAGGTGATAAACACAGTGAAAGGATGGCAAATCTTTTGGGTGAGTTAAAAGAAAATGACTTAAAACTATGATTAGAATATATACAAGTGAAGAATGTGTATACTGTAATGATTTAAAAACCAAATTACAGAGGGGTAATATTGAATATACCGACATTGACGTGGATAATGACAAAAATAGAGAACATGTTGATAAATTATATGAGTTTGTTGGTAAACCCATAATACCTATAATCATCAAGAAACCCCATATATTAATACCAACCAGAAGTTTCAATACGATAGATGAAGCAATTGAGTTGATTAAATCATTAGAGTAGTATATTTATTATAAAAATAAACAATGGATTTTTACATAAATAAAGGAAGTACTTTACCTAGATTAAAAATGGAGTTAATTAACGATGGTAGAAATGATTTTGATAATTTTCACGATAGGTTACAGGATTCCATTATTACGTTCTGTATGACTGATGCTAATACAGGAATCAAAAGAATAGGTGGTAAAGAAGCTCTATGTATTTTAAAAGAACCAGAACCTGACAGCATTAGTGAAGAATACTACATCGGCTATCAATTTAGCGAAAAAGAAACTAGAAAAGCTGGTACTTATGTGGGTGAATTCACAATTAGATTTAATGATGGTTCAGGTAAATTAATCGTCCCTATAAAAGACGAGTTATACATCCATATCCTTGATAATTAAATTCCTCATATAAGTTGAAACACTTACATCATCTTTCATTAATTTTGAAGATAACTTAGCATACAAACCATCATCAACTATAAATTGTATTAATTTATTTTTATACCATGAGCGTAAAACCCATTCATCGCTTTTTAGCGTGGATGGGATGTAAGCGACAAAGGTAACTAATTAACCTTGACTTAAAATATATTGACGAATTGTATCTGGACTTGCTTCACCTATTGAACAAACAAAATAACCTGCACTCCATAAAATGTTTTTGTACCAGTACTCTCTACGAAGTAATGTGGGATGTAGTAACCATATTTGTTTAGTAGATTGTTGTTTTAACCTACGTACTATTTGAGATATAGACAAACCTGATAAACACCACTTTATTTTAAAAATTATTACAAAAAACTTGTTTTTCGGTTATTATACTAGTTACTTTGTAGGTAATAAGTATAATATAGTTTTATGATTAACGATGAACAAATATCAAGATTCTTAGAAGGAAGAAACCGTCAAAAATACATTGTAAATGTTGAAATACCTTATGGTGCCGATAAAGTTTCTTTAATAATAAACGACCCAGTTAAGGGTAAATACGTGGTTAAAGATGATATCACGTCGTTTGTTTGGTTTAAGGAACCTATCACAAAAAAAATGTATGGTGGTAAAAGGAATAAGATTAAACAAGCTTGTAAGAAATTCGGCGTTACTATAACTAGACTAAAGACTTCATTAAATAACCAAGGTATTGCACCAAGGATGGAAGATGGTTTTAAGTTTATGGCCAAATGTACTGGTCCTTATGGAAAACTATTAAATTTCTTTAAGCAGGGTGGTATTGATGTGTATGGTGAGAGTGATAAAAGAAACTTTGTTGCAATCAACCCTATCGAACAATACTTAATTGCATCAGGTAAGCGTTTATTTAAAGGGTTTGATGACTATGATGATTTACACAGATTACAATTTGACTTAGAGACAACTGGACTTAAACCTAAAGGTACTTTATTATCACGTGAGGAAATAGAAGACGTTAAAAGTCGAATGAGTACTGGCGAAGATTTGACCAAACTTTATGAGTTCGATGAGAAAAATCAACCAGTTAGGTATAAGGATGCAAGAATATTCCAAGTCGGTGTAAAGGATAATAGAGGTTACGAAGATATTATAGAAATTAAAACAGGTCCTGATGTTGACGATAGAGAAGAAGAGTTATTCGCTATATTCAAGATGTTCGAGGTTATTAAAAAATTAAAACCTGATACAATTGCTGGCTATAACTCAGAAAACTTTGACTGGGATTTTATTTTCACTAGATGCGACATTTTAGGTGTTGACATTGAATTGGTGGCCAAAACTTTGGACCCTACTGGTGAGCACAAAATAAAAAGAGTTGATAAATCTCTTAAATTAGGTGGTGAGCGAGAGTATTACAAGCAAACAACGATGTGGGGTTATAATATTATTGATGTTTATCATGCTGTGCGTAGAGCAAAAGCAATTAACTCCAATATAAAAAGCGCTGGATTAAAGTATATTACTAAATACGCTAAAAAGAACAAACCTAACCGAGTGTATGTGGACGGTGATAAGATTTACAGCATGTGGGCTGATAGCGTTACTGATTACGCTTTTAATGATACTGACGGTACATATTATAAGATTACTGAAGAAAAGCCATTAGAAGAAGGATATGAGCTTGTCAAAGGTAAAATGATTATAAGGAGATACCTACTTGACGATTTATGGGAAACAGAAAAAGTCGATGCTGAATTTAACCAAGCAGCTTTCTTATTATCTAAGTTAATACCTACCTCATACATGAGGTCTATAACCATGGGTACCGCAGGTATATGGAAATTGATTATGTTAGCTTGGTCGTATGAGAATAGGTTGGCCGTACCAGAGTTAAAAGAAAGACAAACTTTTACAGGTGGTTTATCTAGGTTACTGGAAGTTGGTTATAGAACTGATGTTGTTAAGTTGGACTTTGCTGCCCTATACCCTAATATTGAAATAACTTGGGATATATTCCCAGATACGGATATTAGTGATGTAATGAAAGGTATGTTACTTTATATTGCAAATACAAGGGATAAGTTTAAAGGTTTAATGAATGAACATAAAGCTGAAGTTAGAACATTCCAAGAGATTATAGATACGAAAGGTGAATCTATGACTGAGGAAGAGTTGGGTTTTGCTAAAAAACAAATAAAAGAAAACTCAGCTTTAGCAAGTACGTATGATAAGAAACAATTACCTATTAAAATTCTAGGTAACTCATTTTTTGGTTCTTTGGGCGCACCTAACATATTTAACTGGGGTGATATTGAATGTGCTGAAGAAACCACTTGTAGAGGTAGACAATATCTAAGATTAATGGTTTGGTTCTTTGTTGATAAAGGATTCACACCTTTAGTTGGAGATTCAGTAACCTTTAACACTCCAATATTTATCAGGTGGAAAAAAACGAAAGAGATAGATATTCTACCAATCTCTGATTTATATAATCCTAACTCAGAGTTTATTGATGAAGAAGAACTTAGAGATTATGAAATCAAACCATATGAAGTCTTAACCGTAAATGGTTGGAAAGAAATTAATTATATATATCGTCATAAAACAGATAAAAAAATACATAGAGTCTCTACAAAGGATAAATTAGTTTGTGTAACCGAAGACCACTCACTTTTTCAAAATACTAAACAAATAAAACCTAAAGATTTAAAAAGAGGTGATTTATTAGATGTTAGAAATGTTGAAAATTTTAATAATGAAGGTATTGAATATTTAGATGAAGAAGTATCATTTCTATATGGTTATTTTTTAGGTGATGGTTCCGCTACTTATGGTGATAGAAAACAATATTATAAATCTAAAAGAACTGGTGAAATAAATATTAATAAAGGGAAAAGAAGTGTTTTTAAAATTTCTTCATCTAACTATGATAAATTACTTAAATTACAATTAATCATAGAAGAACAATTTGATATTAAAACAAAGATTAAAGACCATAGAAAATCTAGTGGTGTTTATAATCTAGTTAGTTATTCTAAATACGTAAGTATTAAATTTAGTAAAGATTTTTATACTTCATACAGAGAGAAGAAAATTCCGTATTACATATTAAATGCTAGTGATAAAAATAAATTAGCTTTTTTAAATGGTGTTTTTTCCTCAGATGGTTATGGTGATTATTTAGAAGATTGTTCAGATATTGGTATGAAATCTCAAGTTGCTATGTCTGGTATTGGGTATATTATGGATTGTTTAGGTATTGATAAAAAAATAAGAACTATAAAAGATAAAGAAAATTTCATCTCATTTAGATTAAAAAATAAAAATAGAAATAACTCATCTTTTACTAATAAAACTAAAATGAAAAGTGATGAAGTTTGGTTAAATGAGGTTATAAAAAATAGATGTCCTAATGGATATGTGTATGACATTTCAACAGAAGATGGTACTTTTGTTGGTGGAATTGGAGGTGTTGACTTAAAGAACACTGATGGTTTCAACTTTGCAATACCTAAAGATGTTGACAAGTTTAGATATACACCTAAAGGTACGCATAGATTTACGGAAAGCAAAAAAGGTGTTGAGTCTGTTGGTTTAGATGCAGTTGTTGATGAGTACAATGAATTGTATATGATTGGCCGTATGGGCCTAGATATTGATGATATTTGTGAATCAACAATTAATTTCTCTAGGAAAAATTATGCTAACCTTATCGATGGTAAGATTAAATTAGTTGGTAATACAATTAAGTCATCTAAAATGCCGATATACATTGAAGAATTTTTATCAGAAGCTATTAAATATTTATTAAATGGTGATGGTTACAAATTCATTCAACTATATAATAAAACTGTTGACGATATTTACAACTTTAGGGTACCACTGATGAAAATAGCATCTAAATCTAATGTTAAAGAGTCTAAATCAACTTACATTAAGGAATCTAAAACTAAGACTAAAGCTGGTAACTATAAAGCTAGAAAGGCTCACATGGAGTTGGCTATTCAGAATGATGTGGACATTCATTTAGGTGATACAATGTATTATGTAAATACTGGTACTGTAAAGTCACATGGTGATGTTAAAGTTAAAACTGATAAAGAAACTGGTAAAAGAAGCGTACATCTAAATTGTATGATGATTCCAGCTGAACAAATTGAGGGTAATCCAGAATTAACAACGGAAGAATATAATGTACCAAAATATTTGGATAACTTTAATAAAAGAATAAAACCTCTATTAGTTTGTTTTAGTCCTGAAATTAGAGATGATATTATAGTCGATATGGTTAAGGATAAGAAGACTAAAGAAATGACATTAAGTGATTTCAAGGTATTCACTGAGTCACAATGTCAATTAACCAATGGAACATCAATAAAAGAAGGTGACCAAGATGACTATAATGATGATTTAATGTCAATGGAGGATAAAGAAATCCAATTTTGGTTAAGAAATAAAAAAGTACCTAATAATTTAGAAGATTTAGGGTTAAAGTGGAATGAAGTTGTTGATGATTATAATAAAAGAAAGGAAATAGAAAGAATTGAAGGTATTAAATACGATAAAAATATGTTTTTATCCACAATAAAACGTTTAGAAGTTGAAGATATTAATACAATGAAAGGGTCTTCTAAAATACCTAAGCAATTGGAAGCATTCGCTGAATTTAATGTACATGACGACGATAAAGGAAATCCAAATATATTTGTAACCTCAGCGAAATGGGGTGTTGATTTAGGTACGGTAGAGGATATATTAAAGTACGAGCCTTGGGCTGAACAAAGAAGTTATTGGTATTTAAATGAAAATCCAAGTAAAAATGACAAAAACTTTGAAGGGTGGATATATAACATGTGGGTTAAAGCTAAACTTAATAAAGATGAAGGTAAGGCCAATAAAATAGAAAAAGAATTGAATTTAGTTGGCATTGAAATCGATGTTGAGGATTACAAAAAACTTAGAAAGTTAGAAAAAAAGGAGGTTTAACACCTCCTTTTTTTTTTTACTTTATTTTAACTTCATATTGTGAACTACCCACCCACGCCAGAGGCGATGGGATGGGCTTCGGAGGTCATAGACTCGCCTAATGGCAACGCCTTACTCCGTTTTTGTTTTATATCCGAGTCAGTTCCTGAACCAGATAGTATTGGTTAATCATTACCTTTGTCGCTTACATCCCACCCACGTAAAAGCGATGGGTGGGTTTTACGCTCCGTTTTATAAAAATATAGCTAAACCTACACCTACACCTAGCACTATTAAAACCCCTATAGCTATTTTAGCTGCAAGACTCAAACCCTTTTTATCTTGAACAGTCCCTGACCCCTGAAAACCTCTATTTGGTGTACCTTCAGTGTTATTATCATCTTCATCTTCCCTTCTTATGTGATTTCTTGGGTCTGAGTTATCTCTTAGAGTTTTACCTCTTTTTAAATTTCTGTTTTTTTCTTCCATTTTTTTTTGTTTTTATTATATATTATTATTAATCATTTAATTGTGAACTACCCACCCACGCCAGAGGCGATGGGATGGGCTTCAGGGGTCAGCACTTTGACTAACGTCAACAGTTCGTCCTGATTTTTAAGAGTGTGTTCCCCACTCAAATTATTTTTTAAAGCTAATCTATATTTAAAACCTTTAAGCATATGTTATTAAATAGTTTAAACTTTTGTAAAAGTACGATATTTTTTGGCAAAAACGTAAGTGTAATTGGAGTCGCTTACATCCCATCCACGCAAAAGCGATGAATGGGTTTTACGCTCCGTTTTATAAATATGTAATTTTTTATTAAACATCATAATCATTTTAAGTTAAATACCACCTGAAAAATCACATATTCCAGAACTAGTGAATGACTCAGTTCTAATATCCCAAAACTTCCATGTATTACCATCTGAATAATATCCAGAAATCTGTTCTAAATCACCATTACTATTTTCATATAATTGACTAGCTGAATTGAGGGATTCAGTGTCTGTATATTTAGTTAAATTTAACACACCACCACAAGCATTTTCTATTGAAGAAGAATCTCTAGCTAAGGTTTGTTGAAATGTAGGTGAATCTGAGAATTGTCTTAATGAAATTGTTCTAGTTATAAAACTATCTGTTGTCCTTAAAACTATACTTCCAGTTCTTTCATTACCAGTAGTATTCTGTGAATAGTTTACCGAAACTGTATTATCATTACCTATTCCAGCGACAGTCGAATAATTTATATCTATCCAAGAATCATTATTAAAAACATTCCAAGTAGTATTTGAAGTTACACTAAATGAAAATATACCTGCACTATCATCTACGTCTTCACTTGAAGGTATAACACTTAATGATTGTGAACAATCATATTTTAGTGTTATAATACCATTTGAATCTACTTTAATTATTGAATCACTAGTGGCTTGATTATCTTCATTAAATGTGTAGAATTTATTATTACCATCAAAGGGTAATGTACCTTCTATATTTTCAAATAACTTATCAGTACCCCCAACTTCACCATTATTCAGTTGGTCATCCCAAAAAATAAGTCTCGTCGATGATAAAGAACTACAAGCTTGTTGTGTGGTATCAAAAGCATCGATTGATATATTAATAGTTGGTAAATTTTTAACTGTACCAGTGAACAAACTATCGCTAGTCCCTACATTATTAGCCGCATCTCTAGCGGTAATATAAATGATATAATTCGTATTTATCCCTAAATCACTTATCGTATAATTCCTAACACCACCTCCAACATTTATTGTTAACCAAACACCACCAGCCGCTTGGTAATATATAGTTTGAGATACCACACCAACATCATCAGTACTATTCCAGCTAATACTTATAGATGTTTGAGAATTATTAGTTTCAGCCAAATTAGTTACTACTGGTGGTTGACCATCAGGATTAGTTATTGGGCAAATAGATGTATTAAAAACTGGAGCTACGTAGTCCTCATTTAATTCACCACCTATAAACTCTGTATTGGGTTTAGTCTCACCTGTTGGTTCACCCGTATCAATATTATATCTCTCTAAAATCCCATAACCCACAAATCCGTTAGTTGCCATATTATCTTTATTTATTTATTAATTTATACATTACATGAAGATTCAATGATATCAGAAATGGTGTTAGCGTTATATGTGGTATTGAAATCACCTCCAGTATCTGTCGCAAGGTCTTGCCAAATTGGGTTTGTAGCACCTTGACCAAGAACTATAACAACAACACCATTATCAATACAATCTTGTGTTAATGATGCGATACGATTTCTAACTTCCTCAGTAAAATCATCATCTAATCCACCAGGTAAAGCATCGGTTATTAAAATTACATACCTAGCAACACCTGACCTAAATTGACCAAGTAAATTGTTATTTAAAACTTTATCTAATGCTATATCCATTGGTTCTGGAAAACCCGCACCACTCCCTAATCTAAATACATCGCTGTTTATCTTATTTAATTGGGTATTAAACGTAGAGTTATTATTTATATTAAACATCTCCATTGCTGTTATATAAATCGTTGTATCTGCATTACTATTTAACGTTAATTTTTGATTATTAGGTAATTCATCATAATATGGATTATTATAAATAACTTGAATTGCCGAATTAAACCATTCATCTACAATACATAAACCCAATCTATAATCATTAGTGTTAGTTTCAGTTTCAATAGTGTTAACCAAATCTGATACACCAGATTTAGTGTTTTCAATATCTTCAGCCATACTCGCAGAGTAGTCAATTATAATAGCTACATCCATTCCTTCAGCACATTCAACTGCACCTTCGTATAAAATAGTACTTATACTCGCTGTATTACCTCTAGAATCTTCTACGGTAACGGTATAAGTACCCACAGTTAAATCAGTAATTGTGTTAGTGATAGATGAAGTACTAGTTGTAGAACCATTACTCCATGTATAAATGTAAGGACCTTCACCTGAAGTTACAGTCACCGTCGCTGTCCCGTCCAATGCTCCACTAATAGTAGGGTCTGTAGATTCAATCTCTAATGTAACGCCTTCTTCACAAAATTCAGAATCTTGTTTAACTCTCCACCCTAGGTTTGTTAATGGTGACAATAATTGATAAGGGACTAGTTGATTCATATCCAAACTAGAAATCCTTGTTTCATCAATTTGTAAAAAAAATTGTATTGCCGCCTTACTCATACATTCACTTCCAGTGGGCATTGCAGATTGCAATTGGAAATACCCCTCATTAACCACCATGTAATGAGCATCATCAAATGTTACTACTGCATTGAACTCTCTTGCCATTATATATCTTCAATTAATTTCAATCTCTTTTCTAATTCGTCAAGCTTATTTAATTTATTTTCTAAATACTTGTTCTTTTGTGATAATTCCTGTATTGCCTTAGCTTGAACAAATAAAGTTTTATACAAGTTAACCGCATCCCTTTCTTCTGTTAAAAACTCATCAGGTGAATCATCAGCCATAATACCTATTTGGTCCACCCCTTTATTCTCCTCCTTATAATCAAAAGTATAAATATCTAGGGAGTCTACTAAAGCTAGTGCAGAATTGTTAAAAGGTGATAAATTTTTCTTTAATTTTCTTAAAGATGATGTTGCCGATGTAGAATAAACTTTATCTGCTATTATATTACCGTTTACATCTAATTTAGCAGATGGTGTATCTGTCCCTATACCTACATCACCGTTGAAAATTGAATTAGAAGTAAAAGTTTTCTCACCACCAATAGTTTGTGTATTACTCAAATCAACATACCTACCGTCTAAATCTGCTGTTTGATTAGCACCCCCAATTATATCTAATGTTAAAACTCCATTAGAGGTATCAAATAAAACATCATTAACATAAGTATCAGTGAAACTAGTTATATAACCAGCGTCATTATTGAAATAACTTATATCCACTGGGAAATTAGTTATATCTGATATTGTGTGTGTATGGTTTAATAATGAATACCTACCATCTAAATCAACAGTTACATTAGATAAACCATCATTTCTACTTAATGATAGTACACCAGTAGAAGTACTAAATCCTGCACCATCTAAATAAGTATCAGTGAAACTAGTTATATAACCAGCGTCATTATTGAAATAACTTATATCCACTGGAAAATTAGCTATATCTGATATTGTGTGTGTATGGTTTAATAATGAATACCTACCATCTAAATCAACAGTTACAGTAATTAAATCATCTCTAGTTGCAGTTAGAACGCCATCAGCTGAGTTAAAACCTAATGCATTTATTTTAGTATCAGTGAAACTAGTTATATAACCAGCGTCATTATTGAAATAACTTATATCCACTGGAAAATTAGTTATATCTGATATTGTGTGTGTATGGTTTAATAACGAATACCTACCATCTAAATTAGTAGTTACAGTAATTAAATCATCTCTAGTTGCAGTTAGAACGCCATCAGCTGAGTTAAAACCTAATGCATTTACTTTAGTATCAGTACCACCACTACCTAATTCATCCACATATGCTAATCCCTTCCACTCAGTTCCGTTATGAATAGTCGGTCTATTATTATCATCAGAATCATAAATTAAGAAACCAGCGTCAGCGTTAGTTATAGCTGAAAGTTCATTTCTATAAAACCTAACTGCGCCGTTTCTATATATAGTAAATGCATCATCCCTATTAGAGCTATCACCACCATTACCATAGTTAACTATTCTATCAGTCGGGTGACTACCACCACCATTAACTGGTGTATAATCAGTTCCAAAAGCACCACCAGAATGTTCAGCAAACGCTCTAGCATAAACATTTTGACCTTCGGCGTGTGAAGCGTTACCACTAGCTATAGTACTCCTACCTTCAGCATGTGAAGCACTACCATTAGCTTCAGTAACAACACCTTCAGCATGAGAACCATTACCATTAGCTTCTGTATTTCCACCTTCAGCATGTGAATATGCACCACTAGCCACTGAACCAACACCTTCAGCATGAGAATTAACACCACTAGCCACTGAACCATCACCTTCGGCATGTGAATTTGGACCATTAGCTTCAGTACTAGCACCCTCAGCATGTGATGCATCCCCTCTAGCTTTTGTATTAACTCCAACGGTGAAAGAGTTATCACCTGTTGCCCCATTAATATTACTAGTTGAAACGCTGAAACTAAAATCTTTTGCGTTAACACCCACATTACCATAATTAGCTTCATCTCTATCTTTCAAAGTATAACCATTACCATTGAATATCAATTCACCCGTTGAACCAGTAGTTCCACCACCTAATTCATCTACATAAGCTAATCCTTTCCATTCAGTTCCGTTATGAATAGTCGGTCTATTATTATCATCAGAATCATAAATTAAGAAACCAGCGTCAGCGTTAGTTATAGCTGAAAGTTCATTTCTATAAAACCTAACTGCCCCATTTCTGTATATAGTGAACGCATCATCTCTAGATGAAGTACTAATACCATTACCGTAATTAACCAATCTATCAGTTGGGTGTTCTGTATCACCACCATTAACTGGTGTATAATCAGTTCCATATATACCACCAGAATGTTCACCAAATGCCCTAGCATAAACATCTTGACCTTGGGCGTGAGAAGCGTCACCACTAGCTATAGTACTAGCACCCTCAGCATGAGAATTAACACCACTAGCTATAGTACTCCTACCTTCAGCATGTGAAGCACTACCATTAGCTTCAGTACTAGCACCCTCAGCATGAGAATTAACACCACTAGCTATAGTAATCCTACCTTCAGCATGTGAGTACCTACCACTAGCTTCAGTAAAAAAACCTTCGACATGTGAGTACGTACCACTAGCCGTTGTGTTAAAACCTTCAGCAAATGAAAAGGCACCTGTTGCGCCCTTTGTTGTTGATGTAGTATCACTAAAGCTAAAATCTTTTGCATTTTCACCAATACTACCATAGTTACCAGTAACCCTATCTTTTAAGACATAACCAACACCATTACCTTCATCTATTGCCACTAACTGACCATTACCTTCGGCAACATTTAAATCATCTACATAAGCTAATCCTTTCCATTCAGTTCCGTTATGAATAGTCGGTCTGTTATTATCATCAGAATCGTAAATTAATAATCCTTCTTTACTTGAATTTGTTATACTACCAGTTGTTGCCCTAT
>Ga0306869_1000007_pt1 | contig 163037 bp, 162 predicted proteins | sample AntRauTorckE6833_FD_190421 | JGI IMG/M metagenome (GOLD analysis project Ga0306869, IMG submission 190421) | Saline lake microbial communities from Rauer Islands, Antarctica - Metagenome Torckler E6 #833 (v2) (version 2) | ecosystem: Environmental > Aquatic > Non-marine Saline and Alkaline >... | reverse complement strand
AAGATGGACGTCCCAAAATATGGCGCAAAGATGCGCGCCCCAACCAGCTCATACATCAACACCACTGCCCCGACTGTCGCCGCAACAATTTCGAGTCTGTAGCTCATTATTTTTTGAATCATACAACCATATTAACAGAGCGGATTCGTCGGTCCGCTTCAAACACGCTCATGTTTACGTCATAATTGTGCAGTATGACGACAAAAACTAGTCACCGACAGCAACTGCTTGGCAAAGTCCGCAACCTTATGCACGCCAATCGCCGCGAACATGACGGGCATATTTATACTGTGCCCTCTCCGGATACATACCCATATCAATGGCTGTGGGATTCGTGCTACCACGCCATAATTCTTAGGCACTTTGATGCAGAGACAGCCAAAGAAGAGCTGCGCTCGTTATTTGTACGGCAGTACGACAACGGCATGTTGCCCCACATGATCTATTGGGAGCCGTCAGAGAAACACAATATTAACTGGGGTAAAGATGGTGTTAGCAGTATCACCCAGCCACCGATGGTGGCGCTGGCGGTGCAGCAAGTGCTGGATGTCGACGACGATCGACAGTTTTTGACCGACCTGTTTCCGAAACTAGCCGACTACTATGACTATTTACTAAAACATCGCGTCGACAGCAAAGTTGGCCTAGCCGGCATAATTAATCCGGATGAATCGGGTGAAGACAATTCGCCGCGGTTTGACCCGGCGCTTGGATTAGACACAAAGCAGTCATTGCCGCAGAATTTTGCCGCTCGTCTAGAATTGGTCGAGGCCGATCGCAACGCTAGTTTTGACCTGGACAGAATGAAGCAAACGTTTTGGGTGTACGATGTGCCGTTTAACAGTATTTTGTTTGAAAACTTACAGATTATGGCTGAGTTTGCGGCCATACTCGGTCGTTCTAGTGAAAGTCGACGATTTGCGCGCGCAGCCGAGCAGCTACTGGAAGCCATCAACCAGCGCTTGTTGCCTGAAGATAGTGGCGACTATTGGCCGATTGATGGCGTCAACAGCAAAGAACTGAATTGTCTGAGCTGGCACATCTTTGCCCCGCTGGCGACCGGGGTCATGACCGATAAACAAGCCCACAGCTTAATTCATCGGCGATTGATAAATAACGATGAGTTTATGGTCAAATACGGCCTGCGCACAGTGGCAGAGAGTGATTCGTCGTACGACCCAGAAGGTTTTTGGCGTGGCCCTGTGTGGATTGGCGTTAATTGGTGGCTAGTGCGGGGTCTGAGCCGTTACGGCTACCATGAACTAGCGCACGACGTAACTGTTGCTAGTTTGAAACTTCTCGAAAAAAGCGGCTTCCGCGAATACTTTAATTCAGAGACAGGTGAAGGCCTGGGTGCGCGTGAGTTTACCTGGGGTGGATTAGTGCTAGACATGATAGAAACACGAGACGGCAGCGAGGAGCTAAAGGTTTTATGATTGTTGTAGTTGATGTCGGAGGTAGCCACACTCGTTTCGCGCTTACCGATGGTGTCGATATAAAAGAAGTCACCAAAGTCGATACCGCAGTTGACTCGCAGCCCGTTGAGTGGTTGGCGGAAAACATAAGACAATTGAGCGACGACGCTGTAGTTGACCGGGTGGTGTTGGCGTTACCTGGAATCATCAGAGATTACCAATTGTTGCGCGCTAATAATCTACAGCACTGGAACGGAGTAAATTTTAGTACACTCGCCGATGAAGTTCAGGCAGAGGTTGTGATAGTTAATGATGCGGATTTGGCTGGCCTAGGCGAAGCTGTGTTTGGTGCCGGTCAAAGTTCAGAGATTATGGCATATTTCACGATTAGCACCGGTATTGGTGGCGCACGTATCGTAAATCAACGCATCGACTCGTCGACGTTCGGTTTTGAGCCAAGCGACCAACTCATTAACTGGGATTCAACGGAGACTATTACTACAGTTGAAAGCGCAAAAATCGAACAAACCTATCATCAGCCAACCGGTCGGATTGAGGACGTAGAATTACGCGACGAGCTAGTTAAGAAAATCGCGACTGGTTTATATAATTGTTCGAGCGCGTGGTCAGTCGATACGATTGTGGTCAATGGTCCGCCGGTATTGGAGTCAGGCTGGCTGTGGCCGGCGCTGTCTCAGAGGTTGAATAATTTATTTAGTAGCCTCGGAGAGCTGGCGCCCAACGTGGTGTTGTCGGAACTCAAAGACGATGCCGCGCTCTACGGTGGTGTCGCGCTAGTGCGTGGCGAAACCGACGACGTTGCTGGTATACTGTAGGCGCAATGGACGAACAAAACCAACCACCGAGCAACCAGCCTGCCGTGCCGCCTAATTCTGACCACCCTTTGGAAAACACATACGACAACCTTCGCCCTCAGCGCACATCCGAACGACACAATCATGACGATATTCATGTTAGCTGGGAGGCTTCAGAGTACGTAATGCACCACAAAGGAAACATGTGGTTTGTAGGTTTGGGTGCGATTTCGATTTTACTAATGGCAATGTCGCTACTTGTGCTTGATGACATTCTAGCCACCGTCGTAATTGCACTGATGACTGCGGCAATTGTGGTCTACGGCACCAGAAAGCCGCATACATTGCAATATTCGTTGTCAGATGAAGAGATTATTGTTGGCCATCGCGAGATGCCGTTGAGTGATTTTCGATCATTTTCACTATTAGAAGACGGCGGCCTGAAAGCGTTATGGTTGATTCCGGTCAAACGCTTCGCGCCTAGTCTGACGATTTACTATCCGGCCGACAGGGAAGACGAAATTATCGAAATTTTGGGCCGACATTTGCCATATGAAGAGCGTGACCCCGACATAGTCGATCGAATCACACGCCAATTACGCTTTTAAATCTTCCTAGTTGCCGACCCCTGGAGCGCATGATACGATGGTAGCTGTTCTCGCTCGCGCGAGAAAGTACTTTTTATTTCTATGCGGCGACGTGAGTAATTAGCTGTTTTGAGCTGATACTCATACTCGCCCAATGAGCCCGTAGCTCAGCTGGATAGAGCGTTGGCTTGCGGAGCCAAAGGTCAGAGGTTCAAATCCTCTCGGGTTCGCCATGTCGAAATAAACCATTAAACTCTGCAACTAAGCAGGGTTTTTTATTTGGATGAGCTTGTCGTTATTCCTTTTATTCCGACAAACGAAACAAATGCAGCGTGGCAAAATGATAATATTTCTCAGATTTACATGGGTTAATTAACAGATCGCCTTTTACGAGTGATTTTTGATTCTAATTTCTTCTTTGTTCAAGGGAGTCTTCATAGAGGAAGCCGATGTTGATATCACGCTCGGTTTCTGATTGTGTTAATTCGTAAGCTACGTTTGTGACGTTGGCCACAACGGTGCTTGTGATTGCGTCAATGGTGACTCTTTGCGGACGGCCTAGTTTTTTTATATCCCACTGACTTCGCACTCCATTTTCGACGCTCTCCATCAGTCTCTGAATAGCTTCGCCGCCGTGCTCATAGAGGTCGCCTATGTATTCTCGTACGTATTCGGCGACATCGTGAAGTTCGCTTCTATTCTGGTTCTGTTCGTATTTGAGTAGTCGCAACAGGAAAAGCTCTGCCCTTCCGGCCTGTTCATCGGTTGGCGGTTGATCAAGCAGCTCAGTGTGTTTTGCTTCGCCTGTCATTATCTCCACAATCACGCATCTGCGTTCAGCTGTCAATGACTTGCTACAATGCTTTACGACGGAAGAGTGGCCGAGCGGCTGAAGGCGCACGACTCGAAATCGTGTAAACGATATTTTCGTTTCGAGGGTTCGAATCCCTCCTCTTCCGCCACAAACTTGCCCCTGTTTAACAGGCGCGTTATTATTGGTAGTGAAATGAGTTTGATTACATTAAAAAACGTCAGTAGAACGTTCGGTGAAGGCGACGGCAAAACAATAGCCTTGCAAAATATTGACCTAGAAATTGAGACTGGCGAATTTGTCGCGATTGTTGGCGCTAGTGGTTCTGGCAAATCTACGATGATGAATATCGTTGGTCTGCTTGATTCTCCGACTAAGGGCAAATATAAGTTTGAACGAAAAGACGTGTCGAAACTAAGCGATCCGGCACTAGCAAAAATTCGACGCAAAAAAATCGGCTTTGTGTTCCAGAGTTTTAATCTACTGCAACGCCACACCGCTATCGAAAACGTGATGTTGCCGATGGTCTATGCGCGAGTCGATCGATTTGGCCGTGAAAAAGCCGCTGCGGAATTGCTGCGAAAAGTCGGCCTCGAAGAGAGACTCTACCATTATCCGAATGAGCTATCGGGTGGCCAAATGCAGCGTGTAGCAGTTGCGCGAGCCTTAGCAAACAAACCGAAGCTGATATTAGCCGACGAACCAACTGGCAACCTAGACACTGTGTCTGGCCAAAAAGTATTGTCATTGCTCGGTGAGCTACATGAAGAAGGAAACACTATCGTCGTAGTTAGCCATGACGAGGCAGTGAAAGACTTTGCTCAACGCATCATTACACTCAAGGATGGCGAGATTGAGACAGATAAAAAATCAAAGAGCACTAAGAATAAAGCATCAACTACCGAAAAATCGAAAAATACAAAAAAAGAATCAAAAGAATCAAAAAACAAGAAAGACTCAAAGACATCTTCAGACAAGACGGAAAAAAAGAAACAATCTAAGTCTGATAAAAAAACTAATGACTCTTCCTCAAAGAAAAAGGACGACAAATGATCTGGCAGAATATCCGACTAGCTCTAAAGACTGTTCGATCGAACAAGCTCCGATCGGCGCTGACCATGCTAGGTATCATTATCGGCGTGTCGTCAGTAACTACTGTAGTATCGCTCGGTAACGGGTTTAAGCAGCAAATTCAGGGAGAAATTACCGGGCTTGGTGCTAATTTAGTATCCGTGGTGTCTGGTGATTTTTTTGAGCGCAGCGATGACGGTAACATTGCGATTAATGATTCTAGCTTTCGTTCTGCGGTAGGAATTTCGACCATTACAGTTGAAGACCTAAATACCATCAAAGACAGCAACAATGTCGTAGCTGCAACACCGATTGTGCCGGTGTCTGGCGTCATCGAGTACAAAGATGAGCAAATTAGTGGCTCTAGTTTGGTCGCAACAGATGGTGATTTGCCCGATGTGCTGAGTCAGAGTATTAGTCGAGGCAGCATGTTTAGGGGTAATGAAGAAGATAACATCGCTGTTATCGGTAGTGAGTTGGCAGAAGATTTGTTCGGTTCGCGTGATGCCGTGACAGGATTGATTACCGTTCGTGGTGAAAAATTTGTAGTCACCGGTGTGATTGAATCTGACGATGAACCTGGCGTCTCTGAACTGGCCGGATTTGATTTTGGTCGTACAGTGTATATTCCGTTGGCCAAAGGTGCCACCTACAATCAAGGCAGCACTACTCTGCAGAGGATTAGTTTTATTGTCGACAAAGACGCCGATGTCGACGAGACGGTTGTCCAACTAGAGAAGAAATTACAGAAAAACCACGGCGGTCAAAAAGATTTTTCATTCTTAAAACAGGACGACATCCTAGAGCTTACGAGCACCTTTACCGATATCGCTACACAGTTCGTGGCCGCGATTGCAGGCATCTCGCTGCTAGTTGGCGGCATTGGTATTATGAACATCATGCTCGTCAGCGTGACAGAACGCACCAGAGAGATTGGCCTTCGAAAAGCCATTGGTGCGTCGCGCGCAAATTTGTTGCTACAGTTTTTGACTGAATCAACAATCCTGAGCGTTCTGGGCGGATTAATTGGTGTTGGCTTGGCGTACGTAGCGGTGGCCGGTATTAGTATCTATACCGACTTTAGAGGCGTGTTTGACCTGTACACTATCCTGATAGCGACCGGCGTCTCTGCTGCAGTTGGCATCATCGCTGGTATCTGGCCGGCATGGGAGGCAGCCAGCAAAGACCCGATCAAATCACTCCGCCACGAATAGATGCAGCGCGTTCTGACTGATGTCGACGGGATTGTGGCAGCGCAAACTGACCGCGGTAAACAAACGTCAGATGAAGTGCTAGGAGAAAACTATATCACCACCTTGCTTGGTGATATTAATCTGGTGGAATTTGAAGCTGAACGGGATAGGGTTGCTTCACGACGACGACAATTATGTGAAGAGTTGAATCTAGAGAAACTGGTCATCCCTCGTGAATATCAAACTCATAGCATTTTGCTGGTTGATAGGCAGCTGGATACGGAACCAGACAGAAAGCTATACCCACCCTTTACGGCTGACGCGATGTGGACGATGACTCCAGGCATCGGACTGGCTGTATCGATTGCGGATTGTGCAGGTATACTCATAGCCGACACCACCCAGCAACTCGTAGCGGCCATCCACTCTGGTCATGGTCAGAGTATGCGAGCTCTGCCATATCGCACGATAAAGCAGCTGCCAGCTAATCCAAACAATCTGGCGGTCTACATATCGCCCTTAGCTGATGTCGCTAGCTACGAAGTTGGTGTAGGTTTTCGTGATGAGTTTGTTGATTACTTCAATCGATATTTTTCATCACTGGGACTTAAGCCTGGTGACTACTTTTCTGAGCGTGAATTAAGCATCTGGCCGAGTCGTGAACATGTTGGTCACGTCACAAAGACTGGTATTGGATTCGACAACAGACAGTTCATCCTTGACCAACTGCGTGCAGTGGGTATACTCGAGGCAAATATTACGATAAACAATAAGAATACGATGAATCCAGAAAATAATTTACATAGCTATCGATTAGACGGATACAAGCGAGATGATGAAGCAACAATCATTGGTCGTCGCTCTTCGGGCGCACAGCTGTCAGTCATCGGGATTAAAACAGATGGCTAGTACAGAACCAGTAGAAATCATAGACTTTGAAGTACGAGCTTTTCATCTGCTTCAAGATTCAAATAGTTTGCGAGCTGGCCTCGAAGTTATACAAGAATATCGAATCAACCCCGACATAGAAGCCTTGAGCGTAGACGGAAGCCCTGTGTCTGTTCAGACCCGAGAAGTTGTTGGCTTTGGGGCGCTGGCTGTGTGCAGTGAATCGGGTAGTCCGCTTGGTTTTGGTGTGGCGACCCTAAGGGGCATTGTTCCTGGCGCATGGACGCTTGAGCATGCAGAGACAGTTCGTGAACATCGCGGTAAAGGTATTGGTCGTGAAGTAGTTTCACTGTTAGTAGATAGAGCCAGATTCTCTGGTGGTGTTACAATCTCTGCTGACAGTACACCCTCAAACAACTCATTTTTTGAAGGGTTAGGATTTGAACGTAAACAAGGGTCGAGTGCATATAGTCTGAATCTACGGTAGAAGCTTCTCGACTGTTCAGCCAAACTTGTTTATTAGTGTACAAGTTTCTTTTGCCGGTCAATTTTACTGTTAATTTCTTCTCAAGTGAGAACTGAGCACAAAGTCATCAGTAGGAGGTAGGACAGTCACAGCCTTTCTTGTTGCTATGCTGCCGATTTGGTTTTGGACATTTTTCCCGAATAGCTCCATATCTTGTCCAGCTACATGCATAGCGTCGTCTAGCTGTTGTTGGCGTTCAGGTGGCAGTGCGAATCGTAGTAGTTGCCAGTATTTTTCAAAACGGACAGCTCTGAGTTGTTGTTCTGATTGCGTGTGCGGAACGCCCTTTTCGAATTCATCTATCATGTAGTGCGCTAAAAATTTATCTTGTGGGTCTACGAATTTTGCCATATCCCGCGGCATACCTTGTTGACCAAAGGCGAAATCCATATATTGCCGCCATGACGCTTCGTCTGTTCTTGCAGCGTTGATGCTGGCTGATTGAGCTTCACCGCTGATAGCGACTGTTTTAGAAATAGATTCGTCAAACCACAAGTCAATCGGCTCGAAGTCTTTTTCAGGTCTTACTGCTCCACCTTCTACAACTAAACTAGAATTTATGTCATCATATTCACCTTTTTCTAAACTTCCATCTGTTGTTTCGCGAACCCAAGTACGTTTCATAATTAAAAAAATGCCCTTTCGGGGCACAATCCTCTCTATCAGCTCACCGGCTGACTATTTATTTTTGAGCAGTTTTTATTTATTGTTATAACCATAACGCTCAGTGGCTTCTTTATACTCCCGCGCTAGCAACAAGTCAAGTCACCCCTGGTAGCTCTTAGAGTAACGCAAGGATTTAGGACTACCTGCAGTTTGCTGAACGTAGCTCCGCCCAGGTGTACAGTTTGCGGCAGAAGGTTTCCTAGCAGAGCAACTCGGCCAATGGGGTGAGTCGGAGTAAGTCAAACAGAGTGAAGCGTTAGTTAACACGCCTGAATCAACAAAAAGAGCGGCGAAAACTCGCCGCTCTCCCTCTATCTACCAGCTGCCGCTTCGTTCGCCTTACATTCCCATCATGCCGCCAGGCATACCGCCACCACCTCCGGCGGGCATATCGTCTCCTTCTTCTGGAATTTCGACTACTAGTGCACCCATGGTCATACCGGTACCACTAATTGACACTGAGCTTTGGATTGCTTCAAGTGTGACTCGGGCCGGATCAATGATGCCTGATTCGACTACATCCACTAACTTGTCTGGGTTCTGAACGTCGAAGCCTTGTCCTGGCTTAGCCGCTAACACTTCTGCTAGTTTGACTTCACCATTTTGACCGGCATTGTCCATTAGGTGTAAGAATGGTTGGCGTAGTGCGTTCTTAAGCAGTTGAGTGCCGACGTCTTTGCCTTTGAGTTTGTTGGCGATGTTGACCAGAGTTACACCACCACCTGGGACAATTCCTCCATCAAGTGCGGCTTTGGCAGCAGCTACTGCGTCATCAACTCTGAATTTCTTTTCTTCAATTTCAGTCTCGCTAGCGCCACCGACTTTAATTACAGCGACCTTGCCGCCAAGAGCAGCCATTCGCTTCTCGAGATTCTCTTTGTCGTATTCACTTGTAGCGTTTTCTGCTTGCGCAGCAATTTGTTCAATTCGGCTCTTAATTTCTCCTGGCTTGCCAGCACCCTCAATGATAGTGGTGCTGTCTTTATCGGAGATAACTTTGCGAGCCGTACCTAGCATCGACAGATCAGCGTTTTCGAATGTGAATCCACGCTCTTCACTAATAACTGTCGCACCAGTCAATGTTGCGATATCTTCGAGCACTGCTTTGCGTCGATCACCAAATGCTGGAGCTTTAATCGCCAGTGCGTTGAACACGCCTTTTAGTTTGTTCAGCACTAGAGTCCCGAGTGCTTCACCTTCTAGATCCTCGGCGATTATCACCAAGTCCTTCTTACCGGCTTGAGCGGCTTTTTCTAAGATTGGCAGGAAGTTTTGAATCGAACTGATTTTTTGATCAGTTACTAGGATTAATGGCTTGTCATAAACCGCTTCCATGCGTTTTTGATCAGTCACCATGTAAGGGCTAACAAACCCACGGTCCATATTGAAGCCTTCGACTACTTCGCTCTCCATCTGCAGTCCACGACCTTCTTCTACGGTAACTACGCCATCTTTGCCAACTTGGCCGATTACATCAGCAATCATCTCACCGATTTTTTTGTCGCCGGCTGAGATTGTGGCAATTTCTGCTACTTTGTCTTGCTTTGCAGTAATGTCTTCACGTACTTTATCTAGCTCTTTAACTGCAGCTTCTCCGGCTGCTTCTAGTTCACGCCTGAGATCCATTGGATTATGGCCGGCTGCAATGAGTTTATTGGCCTCGTTTAAGATGTGGTAAGTAAGCACTGTCACTGTGGTTGTGCCATCACCAGCTACGTCGTTCATCTTGTTTGCAGCTTGCTTCACAAGTTCTGCGCCAACGCTGTAGCCTAGAGTTTCGTCGTCTTTTTCAGGCAAATCGACTGCCTTTGCTACTGTCACGCCATCGTGCGTAACTGTCGGGTTGCCGTAAGATTTGCTGATTATTACATTGCGACCTTTTGGCCCCATCGTTACTTTTACTGCGTCATATAATTGCTTTGCTCCGCCGAGTACTCGGGCTCGTGCGTCTTCGTCATAAAACATTTTTTTAGCCATGTTTAAAAAACCTCCTTGGTTGTGCTTACTATTTGACTGTCGCTAATACGTCTTCTTCTTTGACGATAATGTATTCCACTCCGTCGACTTTTACTTCTGTCGAGGAGAAATCTTTAAATAATATTCGCTCACCTTTTTTGATATTTTTTACGTCGCTACCTACCACGTCCACAACGGCTGTTTTTGACTGCTCTTGGGCGTTGTCTGGTAGATAAAGCCCCGATGCAGTTTTCTGCTCTTTTTCCTCACGCTTTGCGACCACACGGTCAGCGAGTGGTGTGATTTTGGCCATTATTCCTCCTTGAATTTGTACTTCTGAATGTAGTTAGCACTTTAACACATAGAGTGCTAATTGAAAATATATCGAAGCATTTTTTCAGAGTCAACCTGCTTAATAGCAAGTCCATTAATGCTGCAAAGTGGCAGCTACTTAACGGTATATTTGGTAAAAGTTATGATTTTAGTCTTAGTCGACTAAACCAATGAGGGTTATTAGTGTTTCCTGCTCACTAAATTCAAGTTCATCGCCTTTATCTACTCTGTCTATAACACTTATTTCTTCATCTGTCAGTGGTTCGTCGCTGGCTTCTAATTTACGAAGGCTGGCAAATTCATACAACGATAGCCCGCTTTTTTTGTTCTCTGCTACTTGCTGCACTAAAGTTGATAGTTGCCTCAGTCTGTCAGCCTCTACGCCATCTAATGCTTGTTGCAACAATCCAGAAAGTTGTTGTTTCTTTCGCTCATCCTGTTCTTTGACCATGGCGTGTTCAGCTGCTAGTTCTTCAGTTGGCGTGCGTTCATTGTCCATGCTAGCTCTTGTTCAGGATTTTATTAATCTCAATTAGTGTTTGTTCCGGTGAATCTACTGAAATTGTATCGATACCTATTGCTTTTACTGGATAATCATTACCGCCTTTTTGTAAGGCGTCACCTATAAACAGTATGTCCTGTTTTTTAATATTCATTGCCTCCATGAGCTTTTTCATTCCGTATGATTTATCGACTCCTCTCATTACTACATCTATAGAAGAGCTACCCCCTATCATTGGGACTACATTGTCAGGTAATTTTGGTTTCATGAATTTAATCATTCGTTGTCGTTTAGTGTGATCTGGGTCCCACTCTTCTTTTATTTCTACACCTTTGGTTCCTAGTTCAGCGACTATATCTTGACCAAAAATCGACAGTGTTACCTGTGATTTTCGATCTTCTATTCTCTCGCCATAAACCTCTAATTGATCGAATTCAAATTCTTTTACTGCAGCAGATAGTGCAGCGATTATCTGAGACCTATCTGTCTTTGGGATAATTTCTCTATAGATTGTTTGCCATTCGTCATTTCGATAGCGCAAATAGTGGGTGCCGGAAGTCGGCATTAAATGCAATCCATGGTATTCAGTCGGTGACGCACTAAAATTATCAAGCAGTTGCGCTTTAAATTGAGCAAAGCGGCCACCAGATATTACGCAGACAGTAGTCAAATTTAACAACTCAGAGAGCGCATCGTCCATCTCAGAACTAATCTTTGATTTACTGGGCGCCAGAGTTCCGTCCAAATCAAATGCTATTACTTTTTTCAATGTATCCCCTCGCTATTTATTATGATGTCAATTGTAGCAAAGTACTAGATACTAGGTAATCTGTAGTTTGATTAATGCACTATTAGTGATATAAAATGTAGTTATCTGAGGGAACGTCCCACAGAAGACGAACAGGATGCAGTTGATGCAACCGACAACTATTCGAGGGAAGAACGGAGCTGTGCACGGAAGTGCGACAGTGCCAGAGATGCCGGCCGGCAACGGTCGCAGCAATGGCGCCATGAGTGCTGATCCAGTCACGAAGGTCACTCACGACACCCACAACGCAACGCAACAGGAGATTACACTCTCCCTGTGCAACAGTGGCTCAAACGTCGTGTACGCGCTGGCGGAGGCGCTGGATGGTCTCATGATTCATGGCCATACTTTGAAGGCTGATCGTGACGCCCATAGGGTCACGGTTCGCTTCCACTACGACCTGAGCAATGATGTCGTTGAGTCGACAGCACGAAGGGTTGCTCGAAGGCTCTGATTCTCTACGTACTGGTGGGCGACGAAGTGTGCAGATTTTCTGCGCTCATTTGTCGCCCACCAGGTGCGTACGTCTTCTACAAAAGTTTTCTCGGATTCACACTAAGCGCGTAGCGGCCCAATCGCAAAGGTTTTCATTTTTTTAAATCTTGGCCATCCCGCTACCGCGCTTCTTCACACATTTGAACTTCTATCTATATAATTACAGTAAACCTACTAATGTCACTGAACTTGTGCTTGATAAATCAAGTACAGCTGCCTTAAGCTTAATTATGTCTGAGGGAAGGTCCTTCGGAGACAACACACAAGGTTCCAGATTGACAACCCCACTGAAAGCTTCCGTGCTTGCAGGTGAAGCCGTGCGAGCAGCAAGGCTGAAAAAAGGCAAGGTACGAATCGAATCGCTGACTAAGAGTCGTAGCGAGGGCTGGAAGGTTCTGAAGGTGGTTCTCCATGAGAACCCCCACGCAGTACAACTGCACCGGCGGCTCAAGACTGTCACAATCGAGGGCATAAGACTGCCCCAGGTTAAGATTGATGGCAGAGCTGTCACGATCAACTACTCGCCTACTATCTGTTCCGTTGCCATGGAAGGCAAGATCAGGGACACGGTCGGACGAATCTGACGTTGATCTCAGCGGGTTGTGACTGTTTGGCACACAAGCCACACAAAATCACAACCCGCTGGTTGGCTCTCGGAGTATGCAATTTCTCGGACAAATTTGAGCGCATAGCGACTCAACCTGTAAGGGTTTTATCTTTATAAAATTTTTACATTTTACGCTACTGCGCTCTTCACACCTCTATTAATTGACGGTACTGTCTAGATTACATTTGCAATTAATACATAAGCTTTTATAATTTAATTAATGGCTGAAAAACTACCTGAGATTGAATCAGAACTAAATAGCCTTCCGCCGACCCACGAAGAGTACAGACCGACAAAGCCCAGAGTAATCGCACCGATAGATAGCAGATCCAGACAAGAGATAGAACCATTGTTTGATGCGCTTGGCGAATATTTCAATCGCACATATCGGCATGTACCTGGATTTCAAGCAGCAACACTTTGTAAATCTCAGATGCTATATCCCTATACTCCTGATGCTCAAACTAGAGTCAAGATGACAAAATCACGCTTTTGGGCAATCAACGCCGCAGCCGAAGATCAACTTCATTTCGTAGAGGTAGAAACCAGCGGTCTGATAATTAATAGTCATGAAGGCGTACCTGTTATAAGTTTGGCTCTTGATGAAGAAGACGCAGAAACGATTATAGACAAGACCAAGCAGTCTATGACAAGAGCCTTCAGTCAATTAGCTGAAGGAGGAACTGTAGTTGGTGATTATGAATGGCTCGACAGAGTTCATTTATCTCTTGGTTATCTGCCCCTTGCTAGACTACCCAAAGGTAAGCTAGCTATGGGGGAATATTGCATAGAGCGTGTTAAAAATTTAGTTCCCAAGTCGCTTAGAGTTAACCCTGTTCCTAAAATTTACGCTGATTTTGAAGTTGCAACCAACACAGTTAAGGGCTCTAACATTGAAAACACAAGCTTCGCATTTTCAGAAATAGACATAGTGAAGCGTGCAATCGATGCAGCACGTGAGTACCCCAAAGCAGAAATTATACTAGCAGTCAGTCCAGATTTTCTGCTGGGCAAAGCAGCACTGCCGGACAATGTTGTGTCCAGATTTATTAATTCGGATGCTGCTTACATGAAAATTAGATACTAAAAATTTTAACCTTCTGGGTCGTTGACAATAATTTTGAGCTGCTTCCGGGCAACTTCACGGTCGTCCCAGTTGATTTTTCCTTCGTTCATGTATCGAGTTGACTGGTGGCCGAGGCCGGTGATTACAACCGCATCAGCTGGTTTTGCGTATTCGAACGCTGCGGCGATGGCATCTTGGCGATCTGGAATTTCTTTGATTACGACTGCGCTGTCGGATCCTTCAGCGCCCTCGATGACTCTTTGACGTAGTTCATCAGGGTCATCGGGGTGAGGCTCTTGGTCGGTTACAATTACCATCTCTGCGCGGTTTGCAGCCGCCAGGCCGAACGGAGCCAGCCGCTGAGGGTCTCGGCCGCCATCTCCACCAATTACGGCTATCAAACGCCCTGACAGTGTTTGACGGACAGTGTCGAGCACATTTTCTACTGCGTCCGCTGTGTGGGCGTAGTCGACAATCACGTTGAAGCCCTGCCCTTCGTCGATGATCTCCATTCGTCCTGGAGCTGGTTCAATGACAGCTAGTGACTTCGCAATTTCGCTGTGCGACAAGCCTAGTGCATAACTAATCGACATGGCGGTTAATGCGTTGTAGACGTTGAATCGGCCTGGCATGTTGACGCGAGTGTCGATTTCTTTGCCGTCGATGGCTACGGTGATGTCCGTGCCAGTTTTGCCTAGCTTTGCCTTTGTTAATCGCAGCGTGCTATCTACTCCTGTGCCATAGGTAATCAGGTCATGAGTCGGAAAACTGGAGTAGTATTCATTCCATTTATCATCGGCATTAACCACGATATGAGGTGGGTTCCCTGTGAACAGCTTGCCCTTAGCAGCGGCGTAATTGTCCATTGTTTTGTGATAGTCCAGATGATCCGGTGTTAGGTTAGTGATAGCGGCGACCTCGATATTTAGTCCGAACACGCGGTGTTGCACCAGTGCATGAGAGGCAACCTCCATTACCACGATTCCCACCCCGTCACGCTTCATTTGTCGCAATAGTTTATGCAGCTGGAATGGATTAGCGGTTGTCATCGAAAATTCGTTGCTGCGGTAGTCACCTAGCCAGCCAATTTGAGCGGTTGAATTTAAGCCGACATCGAATCCAGCGTGTTCGAGCATACCCGCTGTCATAATTGCGGCAGTCGTTTTGCCGTTGGTGCCAGTAATACCAACGATGCGCATACTGCGACTCGGCCAACCGTTAATCACGATCGCTACAACTGTTTCCAGCCAGTGAAAATAGTTAACGCCCTGCTTGATTAACCAGTTGGGCAGCAGTTTTTTGATGAGTTGTTTGGTGGAGCTATAAATTTGATACATCATTAGCAGTATAGCGACTATTGCAGGTATTTTTTAGCGACTGATGAATTGTTGTTGAAAGCTGCTACAATTTTAGGAAATGAAGATTTTAGGGATTGAGTCTAGTTGTGATGAGACTGCGGCGGCCGTGGTCGAAGATGGCCACAAGCTACTGAGTAACGAAGTGGTGAGCCAAATTGATATACACAAAGAATTCGGCGGTGTGGTACCAGAGGTGGCAGCACGTTCCCACCTGGAAGTTGTCACCCCTGTTATTCAGCGCGCACTTGATCAGGCTGAAACCGACTGGAGTGAGATTGATGCAGTGGCAGTAACACAAGGCCCTGGCCTGTCTGGCTCTCTGCTTATCGGCTCGCTGGCCGGTCGGGTGTTGGCCTTAACGAAGCACAAGCCGCTCTACGGTATCCATCATGTGACTGCCCACGCCTATGCCAATTTCATCACCTCACAATTAGCAACAGCTAACTACTCTCTACCATCTGAAGCGCCAGACTTTCCGATGTTAGCTCTAATGGTATCTGGCGGACACTCGCAACTAGTTCTTTTTAAGGACCACGACGATTATGAACTACTCGGCCAGACGCTAGATGACGCAGTCGGTGAGGCGTTCGATAAGGTGGCGAAGATAATTGGACTCCCCTACCCTGGCGGACCGAGCATTTCGAAATTAGCGCCAGAGGGCGATGACAGCGCGATTGATTTGCCGATTGCCAAACTGGAGAATCCCTATGACTTTAGTTTTTCTGGATTAAAAACCGCGACACTCCGAGCTGCACAAGCCGCAGTCGGTGGCGACTATCAGACTCCATCACATGAAATATCTGATTTGCTAACAGATGAACAGCGTGCTAATTTTGCCGCCAGCTTCCAAAGGGTGGCGGTTCAGACGTTGGTCATTGCTACAGCCAAAGCCGCGGACGAATTCGTGCCGAAATCTGTGGTGATTGCCGGCGGCGTGGCGGCGAACCGACTGCTACGCACTGAACTTCAATCCGCCCTGCCAGATTTTAATATCGAATACGCCCCGCCAAGCCTATGTACAGATAACGCCGCCATGATTGCTGCCCTGGCCTACTATCAGTCTCATTCTGAGCAACCAGTGTCGCCGTTGGGGTTCGAAATTTATCCTAGCTGGTCAATGTAAACAAACTGCCTCTGGTCTGTTGTAAATTGACCGTTTTACATAATTAGTATATGGTTTAATCAATTTAAAGGCAGGGTTTCTGCTTTTAATGAACTTTTACAAACTCTCTGTTATACGTGATCGGTGTCAAGGTCGTTTGGTGCGTCTTTGACTCCGATCACGATGTTCGGAAGCAAGTCTAGCTAGCGAAATTCGCTGGCAAGCTAACAACCGGAGTAAAACCATGGCCGCATCAGTTATCTCACCGCTGTTGAAAGAATTTGTTCTGAGTATGCATGAAGTCGACCCGATTGCTGCATTCTCTTTTTCGGGCGCTTGGCTCGATAAGACCAGAGCATCACTAGAGATGTTCCAGGTGTCAAAAGAACACATCGAGGAGCGGGTTGATGAGTTTTCACAGTTCCTGCGGGACAAGTACGAGCAGCAGCCTCTGTCGGCAGTCGTAATTGCTGACCGCTGCAAGCAGGACAGTCTCAGTATAGAACTTGCTATTGCAGCCTGGGAGTTCCTCGCGGACATTGCATCAGACCACCCCGGTTCGATGCTCTGTACTACCTGTGAGTGGCTTGCCCACCCCTACGATGCAAACTGCATCGACAACCGTCCTCCACTCGGATTTGACCAGACTGACCTATGTGGCGACTGCGCGTCCTGCGTCAACGGTCTGTGCATGATCCCGGATACCATTTCGATGGTGAGCCTTGTCTGAACGACAGAGAGTTTCCAGGCAGGAGAGGAACCATGAAGTGGTTGAGCGTGCGCATCTCGTGCATACTCCCCTTCCCTCTCCTGTCCTGGTACAACTCTCAAGTCTTTGCATTACGCAAAGTTTTGCGAGTCGTATAACCATAAACAGATTGAATTTACAACCGATTAACAGTGGTTTATACTATGGGGTGAAAACAAAAACCTTCGCCCCTTTGGGGGCGTAAACATGAAAACAGTCGTGGAGAATCATGTTTATTGATGGCGAGTGGGCACATCAAGAGGTTTTAATATTGCCCTGTTTCACGTGAATGAGCACAAAATGTCTTTACCGAAAACATACGTAGCCAAATCATACGAATCTGACATCTATAAACGCTGGGAAGACAGCGATGCTTTTTCACCACGCGAAGGCAAAGGAGAACCCTTTTCTATCGTGCTGCCGCCCCCAAACGCTACAGGCACCCTTCACCTCGGTCACGCAATAATGATCGCCATAGAGGATGTGCAGGTGCGTTATGCTCGCATGAATGGTCGTGAAACAGTGTGGGTTCCAGGAACTGACCACGCCGCGATTGCGACAGAGAACGTGGTAATCAAGCAGTTGCAAGATCAGGGCGTCGACAAGCCACGAGAAGAGTTAGGCCGCGAGAAACTCATCGAAGAAATTAAAAAGTTTGTCGAAAACAGTCGTGACACTATTCGTAATCAGACCAAGGCTATGGGGGCGTCGGTCGATTGGAGTCGAGAACGCTACACCATGGAACCGGCGATGCAAACAGTCATCGAAAAACTATTTATAAAAATGTATCATGACGGGCTGATTTACAGAGGTCACCGTATCGTAAACTGGGATCCAAATTTAGAAACCACCGTATCTGACGATGAGGTTCAGTATGAGGAGCGACAGACTAATTTTTACACTTTTCAGTACGGCCCATTCCAAATTGCCACCAGTCGACCAGAGACAAAGTTTGGCGATAAATACGTGGTGATGCATCCAAATGACGATCGTTACCGCGATTATGAGCACGGCCAGGAAATAGAGCTGGAATGGATCAATGGCCCAATTACGACCACTGTTATCAAAGACGAATCGATTGACCCAGAATTCGGAACCGGCGTGATGACAATCACTCCGTGGCACGATAGAACTGACTTTGAGATCGCAGAACGCCACGAACTGCAGATGGAGCCGATTATCGGTAAAGACGGCCGTCTGCTAGAGATAGCAGGGCGGTTCAAAGGGCAAACTATCGAAGAAGCTCGTAAGGGTGTCGTTGCATTGTTGGACGAAAAGGGCTTGCTGGTCGACACCGACAGCGGGTATCGCAACCAGGTTGGCATTGCCGAGCGTGGCGGCGGAACGATTGAGCCACAAGTGATGGAGCAATGGTTTGTCGATGTTAACAAAGAGGTCATCGATTGGCAGGACGAACAAATGAGCCTGAAACAAATTATGCAATCCGTAGTTCGTGACGAAGACATCGAAATTCTGCCGCATAAGTTTAAAGCGGTTTACTTCAACTGGATAGATAATTTGCGCGACTGGTGTATTTCACGGCAAATTTGGTGGGGACACCGGATTCCAGCATGGTATCGAGACAATGAGCTATTCGTAGGCCACCAACCGCCACCTGACGACGGGCAGGGCGAGTGGCAACAGGATCCTGACACGCTTGATACTTGGTTCAGTTCCGGCACTTGGACATGGAGCACACTGCTCGACCCCGAGCTGGCAACAGATGATATTTCCCTCGAAGAGTTGATGGAGCAATCTGGAGATTTCCAGAAGTTTCACCCGACGTCGCTACTAGAAACTGGCTATGACATTATATTTTTCTGGGTGGCACGAATGATATTAATGACGACATACGCAACAGGGGAGATTCCGTTCGAAGATGTCTACCTGCATGGTATGGTTCGCACTCGTGATGGTCAAAAAATGAGTAAATCACTGCCGGAAACTGCAATCGACCCCCTAGAAATGATTGAAAAGTACGGCGCTGACGCGCTGCGACTGTCTATGCTGGTTGGTCTGAGTCCTGGTAACGACATCAAACTGTATGAAGAAAAAATCGCCGGGTACCGCAATTTCTGCAATAAGCTCTGGAACGTAGGGCGATTCATTCTCGAAAATTGCCCAAAAGAAGCCAGAAAATTAGGACATGTAAAAATCACAACACCTGCTGATGCATGGATTTCAAAAAAGCTTAACCAAGCGATTGACGATATCTCTGCAGACCTTGATGATTATCATATTTCTCAAGCTGGCGAAGAACTATACCATTTGTTGTGGGACGATTTTGCAGACTGGTATATCGAAGCCAGCAAGTCTGAGCTGAATAGGGCGTTATTGGTAGAGAATTTCCGCACCATCCTGAAGCTGACCCATCCACTAGCCCCGTATCTTACTGAGGTGTTATGGCAACACTTTGCACCAGATGATGAAATGCTGATAACAACTGCGTGGCCTACTGCTTCAAAACATAAAATCGACCAGGATTTAGTTGATGAGTTCGAACAGTTGCGGTCGGTGGTAAATGAAATTCGCGAGCTATCTAACGATATAGATTTGACGTCCACTGTGCTGTATCACCAGCCAGATGATTTCCTAGAAAAACATGCCCCATTAATCAAGCAGCTGACCGCTATCCCTGAAATCAAAGAAGTCAGTGACGGTCGCGGATTGAAGCTGCGGTCATTAAATCTCAGCGCTTGGTTAGATATTAGTCAGGAAGTAGGGCGTTCGCATCTGATGCGATTGATTAAACAGCGTGACAACCAGCAACAGCTAACCGAAAGACTAGAGGCCAAACTAGACAACGATAGCTATGTAGATAATGCGCCAGTTGAAATTGTCGAAGAGACTCGCCAGCAACTGCGCGACGCTAAAGAGCTAGCGCAGCAACTGGAAAGTCAGATTGAAAACGTCGAACAGCTAATCGTTTAGGTTTCAAACAGGTGCGTATTCCAGTTTCGACTTTGGGCGGCAGTAATCAGCTCGGTCGAATCGCTGATTAGTAGTAGCCGTTTCGGCAGTACATCAGCAGTACGCTCAGCAGCTTCAAACAGGCTGGTGTCGCCCGCAGTGTGAAGGCCTAAAATCCAGTGGTCAGCGTTATCGATAAACGACGGTAGTACTTCGTGTTTTATCAGGTCTTCTAGAAGCGATTTTGTGATTTGTCCAAGCAGGCCGACCTTAACGTCATTGCTAAATAGCTGTCTTAACTGAGCGGCCAGATTATTGGGCGTGTGCAACGTTTCAAACCATAGCGAGCGCAGGTCGATCTTGCGAGACGAGACTTCAAACTGATCTTTTACTATCTGCTCAAATTCATACACAGATATTTTGCCGCTAAGAAGTGCTTGCTTGTACTTAAGGAATAAATTCTCAAGTTTTACGCTATCAACGTTGATAGTTTCTGCTAGTTTGCTGACTGCATCGAACCAACCTGTGATCAGTGTCGATGGGTCTACAAAGCACCACGAAACATCGTTCCAGGCGTCATCTAGAGGCTGTAGGTCGGTTGCTGCAGTAATTCCGCATAGTTCGTCGAGACTAGCGTCAAGTTGCTCTACGAGCGCGAGAACAGTAAAGAATGATGGTTGCTGTACTTTGCCTTGCTCGAGCTTAGCCAGAGTGTACAGCGAGAGCCCGGCCCGGCGGGCCAGCTCAGCTTGGGTGAATCCGGCATCTTCACGAATTGATTTTAATTGTATGGCAAGTTCACTATGGTCAATCATAAGTAGTATTACTGTACTACTTTGTAGACGGCTATGCGAGCTGAATCTTGTCGATAATCTGTTGAGTTATTTCTTGGTTGAATTCTTTTTCTTGGCGGTCATCACCGATGTCGAAAGGTATCAGATGCACATGTACGTGCGGCACATCTTCGCCGACGATACCCAGTTGTATGCGCTCAGTGTCAGCAGCGGACTGTAGAGCCTTGGCGATTTTGTGTGACATGTTCATAAGTGCCGAGAATTCAGACGGGTTCATATCAGTAAACTGTTCGTGGACTGCCTTAGGCACGACTAACAGGTGTCCGTTAGCTCGAGGACTGATGTCTGCGAACGCAATGTAGCTGTCGTCTTCGTAGGCGATCATTGCTGGAATCTCGCGGTTGATGATCTTGGTAAAAATCGTATTGGCCATGACGCAATTATAACACTGGCGGAAGGGGCGGGATTCGAACCCGCGAAACGGAGTAATCCGTTTACACGCTTTCCAAGCGTGCTCCTTCAGCCGCTCGGACACCCTTCCTTGTTTACAGATTATACCTCACGTTATTGACAGTGAAAGTAGTCGTTGAAATAGCGATAGATATTTTCAGTAAATACTGCAACTCCTCCGGCTGTTTAGCCGGCTTTGCTTGCTAATGAACAGAGATGTCCTAAATTGATGTAAATTGCTATAATCACAGGAAACAGGAGGATTTATGAGTCTATTTAATCGTATTGATACTTTAGTTAAAGGTAAATATAACCAGCTTGGAGCAGTGGTAGCAGTTTCATCTTCGGCGTTGAGTTTAATTTTAAGCACTCTATATGACCTAGCGCCGTGCACTTTGTGTTACTGGCAGCGGATATTGATGTACCCCATGGCATTTATCTACGTTGGAGCGCTACTGATAAATGATAAAAAAACCTTTGTATATACACTGCCGATGTCTGTCCTGGGGGTTGGTTTCGCAGGGTATCATTATGCGCTGCAGCGTGACTGGATTAAGCTCGCAGAGTCTTGCATAAATGGTGTGTCGTGTACTGATCAATATATAGAGTTCTTTGGTTTCGTCACTATTCCATTTGGAGCGCTGTTGGGGTTCATCGCATTAGTAGTTATCGGGGTGTTGCAAGCGCGAGAAGAAGGACTAGATGTTTCAAATTCGGCATTCATAAAACGACTACAGCCTGTGGTACTGGGAGTGTTAGCAATTATTCTGATAACAGTTGCTGTCTTAGAGGTAATACTTTAGTTGCGACATGGTAAACTATAGACAATGAGTTTAGGACAATACGCAGCAACAATCGGACTTGGATTTACCATCTTTATCGTGATTGATTTGGTGTGGCTGGGAGTAGTAGCACCGAAATTATACGACCACTACATTGGGCAATATCTCGCCGACAACCCTAAAATGGTTGCAGCTGTCGTATTTTACTTTTTATATGTCGTTGGGTTGGTATATTTCGTGGTGGCTCCAGCGCTTGATGGTGGTTCTCTGGGCCAAGCAGCTATAGACGGAGCGTTGCTGGGGGCATTGGCCTACATGACGTTTGAAATGACTAGTTATGCAGTTATTAAAGATTGGCCGTTTGAAATCGTCATAATTGATATTGTATGGGGTGCAGTACTTACAAGCTCGGTGGCGGCTGCAACATATGCGCTCGCCTCTAGATTTGTCATCTAAAGAAACACAACTAAGGAGGGACTATGTTAGATTTATCAGTTAATTTCGTACCAGTTTTAGTCGGCGGCGCGCTTTATTTCGCCATTGGCTCAGTTTGGTATGCGACCATAGTATTTGGCAAGCGTTGGATGAGTGAGGTTGGTGTAACAGAAGAGTTACGCAAAGATGCCAATATGAGCGTAATTTTTGGCGGTGCGCTGGTAATGACAGTACTTCAATCACTCATGCTGGCTGTAATTATTAATTCGCTTGGGATGTCTGGTTGGGCTGAAGGCGCCACAGCAGGGTTACTGCTGGCAGGACTAACTGCGGTACCGGCAATTGCAATCAATTACTTATATCAGCTCCGGACCACCACGCTGTTTGTTATCGACGCAGGCTATATCCTAATTGGACATTTAGTTGTTGGCATTCTACTTGGCGTTTGGCAGTAGATTATGAGTAATCTCCCAGACCCACTAGAGGCACATCGACTGCTTGGTGGTAAAATTGAAATAACCGCCAAAGACGAGATTGATAGTCCAGAGAAACTTAGCATCTATTACACACCCGGTGTAGGTGAAGTCTCGCGACATTTGGCTGAACATCCCGAAGAGGTGGGAATATACACTAATACCCATAATTCTGTCGCGATTATTTCTGATGGCAGTGCGGTGCTCGGGCTTGGAGACATCGGACCAGAGGGCGCACTGCCAGTTATGGAGGGGAAATCGATGCTATTCAAGGGCTTTTCAGGCATAGACGGAATTCCCTTAGTTTTAAACACCAACAGCGTCGATGAGATTGTGGCGACTGTGAAAGCTGTCGCACCGAGCTTTGGTGGCATTAACCTCGAAGACATCAAAGCGCCGGAGTGTTTCGAGGTAGAGTCGCGGTTGAAAGCTGAGCTCGATATACCGGTATTCCACGACGATCAGCACGGTACAGCAGTAGTGACGCTGGCTGCACTTATTAATTCATGTCGAATATCAGGCCGCAAGTTAACTGATACAAAGATCGTTATTTCAGGTGCAGGTGCTGCGGGTATAGCAATAGCGAAGTTGCTGCATAAATACGCGCAGCCTGACATTTACGTGGTTGATAGTAAAGGGGTTATAAGCCCTAATCGCGACAATCTGAACAGTGAAAAACAACGGTTGCTTGAATTTTCTAATACATCAGGATTTGACGGCTCGCTTGAGCAGGTTTTAGAAGGCGCTGACGTCTTTATTGGGGTGTCGAAAGGGGATTTAATTGATGCGTCAGTGGTGAAAACGATGAATAATGACCCAATCGTCTTCGCTATGAGCAATCCGACCCCTGAAATTATGCCTGATGAAGCAAAGGCTGGTGGTGCAGCGATTGTAGCAACGGGCCGTAGTGATTTCCCAAATCAGATCAATAATGCACTAGTATTCCCGGGTATATTCCGTGGTGCGCTCGACAATAATGTGAGCGATATAACAGACCAGCACAAGATTGCAGCAGCAGAAGCAATTGCAGAGCTAGTCGATCAACCGACTCCGGATCAGATTATACCTAGCATCTTCGATGAACGTTTAGTGCCTGCGATAGCAGACAAGATTGTGTAGGTCGCTGTGGCCACCAAGGTAAATATCAAGCCAAAGATAATCCGAATGTGGGTCATCGTATTAGCAGTGCTGTCGCTTGCAGCAGCAGGGGGTATCTGGTGGCAACAACAGATACTAGACGACAGCTTAAAGCAGCCAGCAATTTCGACGAAACAGGAGCAGATAACTCTGCCACCGACATTTGTCCGAGCAGAGACAAATTTGGCATTTGTTGGTGATATTTTCCTCGGACGTGGAGTTGATCGAGAGGCGCGCAAAACGGAGAGTCATGCGCAATATCCGTTCGCTAATCTTGACCAATTTGACTTATCACAGTATCAAACAGTGGTAGGAAACCTAGAATGCGCCAGCGTTAATGACAATGTTAACTATCAACAGCAGTTTTCGTTGCTGTTATTTAACTGCCCCACTAGTTATTTGTCAGAATTAGCGAACCATTTCGACATCGTCAGTCTGGCTAATAACCATTCAGGTGATCAGGATGGCCAGTCAGGATTGGAAGCTACGCGCGATAATTTGGATGATGCTGGTCTGGCTTATTTTGGAAACTATGAGCCGGGAGTACTTGACGACATCTGCAAGTTAATACCAGTTGAAATTACACTACACTACAGTGACGACAGTACTGAAACAGATCAGATTGCGGTGCAATTCTGTGGTTATCACACGGTGTTTCGCCGTGCTAATCAGACCGAAATTGATGCTATAGTTCCAGGCAGTAATTTACCGACATTTGTCATGCCACATAGTGGTGCGGAGTACCGCGCCGAGCCGATTGTCGGCAAAGTCGAAGAGTTCAGGGCAATGATTGACGTCGGTGCGGACGCAGTGATTGGCGCCCACCCACACTGGGTGCAAACAACAGAAGTACATAGCGACAAACTAATTGTGTATTCGCTCGGCAACTTTGTGTTTGACCAGCCAACTGGCGAAACAAGCCTTGGTGCGCTACTGAGTGCTCAGCTTCAGTTAACCGATGAGTCGTATTTAGATTCACTTCGGGAAATAGCTGACAGTTGTGAGCAAATTGCTGATTGTCGCCAACTCGATGATTTACAGAAGCCGTTTCTAGATCTGAGCTATGGTGTCGAGGCGGTTGATATCGTAGATTTTCGACCACAACGTGGCGCTACTACGACCCAACAGAAAGTAGTTGAGCGGATGGATTTACCTGATGGATTTATTGAACGTTCAGACGCAGCCAGCTCACTGTGATAGAGTCGTAATCATAAGCAACGAAAGAGGAATTATGAGTGCATCACTGCTGTGGGTAGATTTAGAAATGACTGGATTAGAGCCCGAAACTGACCGAATAATTGAATTTGCGGCTATCGCAACCGACTGGCAACTACGAGAAATCGCTACAATCAAAGGCATCGTCGCCCAGCCACAAGCGGTGGTTGATCAAATGGTGGATGAAGTTGTGAAAATGCACACAGATTCGGGTCTAATCGATAAGATTGCCGAAGGCATAGACGAAGCAGACGCCGAGCAGCAACTGCTAAGATTTATCGAAGCGCATTTTGAAGACGACGTGTACTTGGCCGGTAATTCCATCCATCAAGACCGTCGTTTTATTAGAAAATATTGGCTAGAGCTTGACCGGAAACTACACTACCGCATGCTCGACGTCAGTGCCTGGAAATTAGTCATGCGTGAGCGATTTAACGTTAAGTTTGCTAAACCTGAAGCTCACCGCGCACTTGAAGATATAAGGGGTAGCATTGAAGAGTTGCAGCTGTATCTAAATAAAATGTCAGACTAAAACTGTTTTAAAACAGTTTTACAATTTGTTTTTCGATTGGCGACAATAGCTAAACCTTTTTCTCCTTATTTTTCGCAGCAAAAATCACATAGTGAAAAGTGCTTAATATATTTCAAAATAGGTCTCTTATAAGCTCAATGATAAGTAGGCGTAATACGCCACGAAACTAGTCAAAAATAATGCAGCTGTTGGTTTACCGATGACATGTTTACCTTTACCAAAGGCAACCATAACGAACAACAACAGTCCGGCAGCAGCGCCAACTACGGCGCTAACCATTTGTTGCGGGTCTGTGAACGGCAGAGGGGCGATGATAGCCGCTAGGCCGAGTACCCACAGGGTATTAAACAAGTTTGAGCCAACAACTGTGCCGATAGCGATGTCGCTGTTTTGTTTGCGCACTGCTGCGATAACTGCCGCCAATTCTGGCGCTGAAGTTCCGAGTGCGACGATAGTTAGACCAATAATCCCGTCTGCTATACCAAACAGTCCCGCTAGTGTTTGTGAACCGTAAATTATTAGTTGCCCGCCGACCACAAGCCCGACAGTGCCAAGTAAAATCATCATCAGCATATTTGCGATTGATATGTGCGGGTGATTTTCGGCCTCTTGCTCGGCTTGTTTGAGGTCGATATTTGAAGAGCCAAATGAGTAGTAGAGGAACAAAAAGAACATGGTTAATAGTACAATGCCGTCAATGCCGTCGAGTCCAACGAATGCTGACTGTCCTAGGAACTGATCAGCAACGAGGACTAGCAGTAGTACGCCGGCGCCGGCGGCAAACAACACTTCACGCCAGACAGTAATGTGTTTTACCTGTAATTTATGTAGTAATGAACCAACACCTAGCACCAGGAAAATATTAGTGATATTTGAACCTAACAGGTTGCCGACTGCCAGATCGCTGTCTGCTTCAACTACACTTAAAATACTGACTACCAATTCTGGCAAACTGGTACCAAATGCCACAATTGTCAGTCCAATCAGCAACTCACTAACACCAATTCGCTTAGCCAGATATGTCGCGCCATCTACTAAAGCATCAGCTCCTTTAATCAGTGCTGCAAAACCAACGACGATGACAAGTGTGCTGAGGATTATTTCTAGCATTAGCACTTAGTATAACCACCACAGCGGATCTACTCCAGTTTTGGCTATGCAGCGAGTAATTCGGCCATTGATTGGCTGGCTTGTGTGGCAGCGCGCCTTAATCGGTCGCTGTTTCGGTCTAATCGATGAACAGTCGTGCGCGATTTAGGGAAAATTGCGTCAATTACCGGACCTGGTCGGTCATATAAGTGTAGTGACCGTAGTTCGCTGGCGACGTCATTGTAGCGGTGGTGGCCCCGGACATGTTGTAGTTGGGCCTGTTCAGGGTAGTCAAGCATACCCCCGACAACTCGAGTCAGGAGTTCATAGCCTCTTCCAACACCTTTGCCTGTCAGTGGATTACAGCCGATGATGACGATGTGGTCTGGTTTAAAGCTACGAGCATAATCGAGCGGAATTGCTTCAGCAAAACCGCCATCAATATATTCATGGCCATTTATTTCAGTACGCCCCTCGTAGACTAGAGCTGCTGATGAAGACGCTTTTAGCATCTCTCGTAAAGTCAGCGGCAATTTGTCATCTGAAAAAAACTGGGTTTGACCGTCGTGACGGCGCGTGAGCGCTATGTCAAGCGTCGATGATGCCTGTAGCACTGCGGCCTCATCGAGTGGAGCGTAAGTCGGTAAGATTCTTTCGTGCAGGTGATTAACGTCCATAATTTTATTCGGTCGATTTAGTCTAATAAACTCTTCATCACCAGGTAAATGTGAAATCCAAGCGTCGAGTGCTGACTCCATCTGATTCGCTACATAGTATGCGCCGTTAATTGCTCCGGCCGATAGACCGATAACTCGATTAAAAGCAGAGGCGGTCAATCCGTTTTGTTCAAGCCTCGCTAGCGCAGCCGCTGAGTACACACCACGCATACCACCGCCAGGTAACACCAGGATGCGACTATCACTCGATTCAGACAATCGATCTGCCAGAGATGAGCCGTTTTCGGCATTAGTAAAATGCTCGAACCCATCTTCTCGAGAAGGGCTGATGTAACGTTCAAAGGGGGACAATTGTTTGTTATTTGCCATAAAAGTTAGTTCTAGCTCGCAGAGCATGTTGGCGTCGTGTTGATATTGCCTGTTAATAACCACTATACTAAAAAATCTAAAAATGGACGCACAATTACAACAACAACTCGATGAACTTTCTGCCGGTAGCGATCAACGCTACGGCGAAGAATACCTGGTATTTGAAACCGACGCCGGCAATATGTTTGCAATGGTGCATCTTGGCACCCGCCCCCAGCAGGTAGATTTACGTTGCGATTACCTATTGGCAAAAGAGCTGATTGATCGCTATGAGTCAGTCATGCCGGCACGTAAGCTCGACCCCAGGCTATGGCTAAGTGTGCTCATAACTCCTCAGCTCGAAGACGGACTAACTGAAGATTTATTACGTCAGGCTGTCGTCCAGGCTAATGCCGATTAAACGTCTCGTTTACGATTTCTATACTGTAACGTTGGTTAAATAACACCATAGCGTTGCCCAGAGTTTGGGACGCTCCATAGCATCTCAGCCGTGGGCTACGCAGCCTGTTCGGGTGTGAGTTTTTGTTTTAATCCGAACTACGTTAAATCTAGTTTTTAACTAGAAAGGGAGGGTGAGAGCTATGGAGCGATTAACTCATCAAAAAATACAAAAACTTGCCAAACACAATGATCGACCGTCGGTGTCAATGTATGTGTCGCTGGAAGGTGACTATTACGACATTCGTGAGCGATTATTACAGTTAACGAAGCAGGCACGTAAGCAGCTAGAGAATGTCGAAGGCTTAAGCTACCAAGAATCTCGTGATTTCGTGGCGCCAATTTATCAGCAGATTCATAACAGACAGGTGTGGTGGCATGAATCGCATCATCAGAATGCTGCCATCTTCCTCGACGATAAGGCAAACGTAAAAGTATTCGCGCTTCCAGACAGCGAGGACAACCATGTGGTCGTTGGGCGTGGATTTGAAGTGACAAAACTATTTGGACAGCTGGTTGAACATGGTCGTTTCTATGCGCTGACACTTACTAATCGCCGGGCGACGTTAATCAGGAGTGACGTGTCGGGCATAGAGACGGTAATGATTGCAAACAATGATCGACTACGCACAGCAGAAAAAGATGGTCAACGTGATTACTTTTCAAAGAGCCATGATCGCTCGGATTACAGCTATCGCAAGTTTGCTAGTTCAGTCTCTGATCAAATTAGGAAGCAAATTGACGACAGAACCTCACCGCTGATTGTAGTAGGACTGCCGAAAGTGCAAAGCGTATTCCGCTCTGCTGCCTCCTATGAGTTGATGCTCGAAGACGGCGTGCAGGTAAACCCTGATTCACTGTCAACTTCAGAGATTGTTGATCGGGCGCAACCGATGGCACAGCGATTCTACCGCTACTACGAACATGAAGCCCAGGAAGAGCTTGCAGCTAAAGAAGCATCTAAGGAGCAGATTGTTAGCGGTGTTAGAGGTGTGATTGAGGCCATCAGAAGTGGCCAAGTCAGAACCTTGTTCATTGATTCTGAGCGAACCATTTGGGGCGCACCAGTCTCACATGCCGTACATCGAAACCGCAAACAAGGTGATGTGAATATCACAGACTTAATCCTCAGAGAGGCGCTGCGACTAGGAGTAGAGGTGTTTCGTTTACCAGGCAAAGAACGTAACACTCAACCGATGGCAATCACTCGCTACTAGTTGTCGGCTGGATTGAGATCTTCGAGATATAGCGCCAAGTCAGCGCGCATAGTCTGTAACTGTTCTTGATAGCTAACAGGTAGTTGATTCTCAACCGCGGACAGCTCGTTGATAGCGTTTTCAGTTGCTTGTGCCAAGAAATCTGCAGCCAGCTCGTCTTGGGTTCCAGCACGTTCAGCTTCGTTTAGGGCCTGGTCTTGTTCGGCAAGGCTTAGTGGCGCCAAGTTGTATCCTGTGCCGTACACCTCGGCTTTAATTACTAGTAGGTCTCGATAGTGACTTGTAGCAACAGCGTTGAGCGATGCAGCGTTAAAGCGAATGAAGTTATCGTCAGAGTAACTGCTGGCAAGCTGTGCTATGTTGCGAGCTATAACCATTTGCTGCGTAGCGCGATCAATGGCAGCTTCTTCGCTGGCGGTGCTGAATACCAGGTTAAAGCCAGTGAAGACTATGATAATAAGTATCAAGCCGCCACCTAGTGTCATTCCTAGTCGTTTCATGGCACCGGGCTGCTGCAGGAATGGAGTATTGTAGTCATTAGCGTAATCCATATCTTATAGAATATAGAATCTAGATTTAAGAATCTAGTTCTACTCGAGTCGACTCCTAGCGTCAAACACCTAAAATCTATATTCTAGAGGTATGGATGAGGTTGAATTAATCAAAGAGCGCTTGCCAGTCGAAGACGTCGTCGGCGATTATTTAGAGCTGAAACGCGCCGGACGAAATCTAAAGGCGCTGTCACCGTTTACGAACGAGAATACACCGAGTTTTATCGTGAGTCCTGACAAGCAAATCTGGCATGACTTCAGTGCTAATAAAGGCGGCGATATTTATACGTTTGTGCAGGAGGTCGAAGGGCTTGATTTCCGTGGTGCCTTAGAGTTGTTAGCTAAGCGTGCTGGTGTCGAGTTAAGTTCACACGGTCAATCGGATACCAGCAAAAAGCGCCGGGCTGCTGCAGCCGAAGCGCTCAAAGCGGCCGCCAAATTTTACCAGCAGCAGCTGCTCAGCAGTGAATCGGCGTTAGAATATGTCACCAAAAGCCGAGGTTTCCGCCGTCAGGTTATCGAAGATTTTAATATCGGCTATGCACCGGCCAACGGTAAGGCGCTAAGTTCGAAGCTCCTAGCAGACGGTATTAGCGAGCAGGCACTCAAAGACGCGGGGCTGAGCATCGAACGTCGCGGTTCGTTGCTCGATATGTTTCGAGACAGAGTGTTGGTAGCGTTGGCCGATCGGCAAGGGCAAATTGTTGGTTTTACCGGTCGATTGCTGTCTGATGACGCCAATGGGCCAAAATACATCAATACGTCTCAGACGAAACTATACGACAAAAGCCGTAACGTATTCGGTCTGCATCTGGCAAAGGAAGCTGTTCGTACCCAAGATTTAGCAATTGTAGTAGAGGGTAATTTTGATGTTGTTAGCGCCCACCAGGCTGGCTCGAAAAACGTGGTGGCAACCGCTGGAACCGCGCTAACAGTGCAGCAGATTAAACAAGTAAAATATTTGTCCGAAAACATCGCGTTTGCGTTCGACAGTGACGACGCCGGTCTCCGGGCCACACTGCGTAGCATTCCGTTAGCTCAAAAACAGGGGTTAAAGCTGTTTGTAATTGAACTGCCTGACGGCCAAGACCCAGATGATATTATTTCTGAAAATCCAGACGACTGGCGCGAGCTAGTGGAACAGCGCAGTTACGCAGTTGACTGGGTGCTTCGATATTATTCGCAGCAGTTTGATCTGACGAGTGCTACCGGTAAGGTGGATTTTTCAGCTGAGGTTTTTTCAGTGTTAGCCGGACTAGAGGATGAAGTGGAACGCGACCATTACCTAAGAGAGGTTGCAGAACTAACTAATAGTTCGCCAGCTGCAGTGGAGCGACAATTTGCCAAACAGCGCTCAAGCGAACCCCAACAATCAAAGAAGCGAATCAAGGTCGAGCTCAGTTCTGCAGACCAAGATACGTTGCAAACAGTACTTGATAGCTTGCTGAGCCTGACGTTAGCCAATCCCGCTGCGAGAATCAGCCTAGAACAGCTGGGAGATGATGTTGCGGAGGATGAGCAGCGTAAAGTGGTGCTTAAAGCGCTCAAAAATAGTAAGCGTAAAAGTAGTGATTTACGTGCCGGCGAGTTGAAAAATGTGGAAAACTTTGTCAAAATGTTAGAGTTACGAGCTGAAGAAGAATTTTTAGCGTGGGATCAGGCTGACGCAATTGTTGAAGCTGATCAACTCGCACTGAGGCTCTCAAAACTCAAAACAGACTACAATCGTAAACAACTAAGCCAGCAAATCGCAGCCGCCGAACACGAAGGCGATGACGAGTTGGTCCAACAACTAATACAATCGTGGCAAGAACTCACTAAGGAGGACTAAGTGGCGAAAAAATCTTCATCAAAGGCAAAGAAAACCAAGAAAACTACTAAGAAAACGGCAAAGCTGACTAAAGAAGAGTTGAAGGCAGCCCGATTAGAGCTATTGGAGCGTGCTAAAAAAGAAGGCGAAATCTATCAGCAGGAAATATTTAAATTAATCCCTGACACTCAGACTAACGTCGAAGCGCTCGATGATCTGTACTCGGAATTGGTAGACGATGGTATCACCATCCTCGACGAAGAAACTGAAGAAGACGATGAAACCGAAGACAAGAAGAAGAAATACGCAGACGACGTATCGGACGACTCAGTCCGACTGTATCTACGTGAAATTGGTAAAGTGCCACTACTAAACGCAGAAGAGGAAGTCGAATTAACGCGTCGCGTACAAAAGGGCGACAAGCAGGCCAAGGACGAGATGGCTGAAGCTAACATGCGACTAGTGGTCAGTATAGCCAAGCGTTACGTCGGTCGCGGTCTTGATTTACTTGATCTAATTCAAGAAGGAAATACAGGTCTACTGCGCGCTGTTGAGAAGTTCGACCCAGAAAAGGGTTTTAAATTTTCTACCTACGCTACATGGTGGATTCGCCAGGCGATTACCCGTGCGATTGCTGACCAAGCCCGCACAATTCGCATCCCGGTACACATGGTTGAAACAATCAACAAACTGCTACGAACCCACCGGCGAATGACCCAAGACCTCAACCGTGAGCCAACTAATGAAGAATTAGCAGAAGAGTTAGAAATCGAGGTTGAGAAGGTCGAACACATCATGAAAATCAAACAAGACATCTCTAGTCTCGATGCCACGATTCGTAAAGACGAAGAAGACTCTGTACTAGGTGACTTTATCGAAGACGAAGACACTCCAACTCCGCGCGAAAGTGCCACTGAACAACTATTGAAAGAGCACGTCGGCGAGATGCTCGACTTTTTGACCCCACGTGAACAAAAGATTTTGCGCATGCGATTCGGTATTGACGACGGCAAGACTCACACTCTAGAGGAAGTCGGCCACGAATTCGGTGTCACCAGAGAGCGAATTCGACAGATTGAAGCAAAAGCCCTGACGAAACTACGAAAACACAAAGACGTTCGCAAGCTAAATAACTATCTGAAATGATCGTAGCGATTGCTGGTACGTACTCCGCCGGCAAAGATATTGGCGCGCAATATCTGGCTGAGCGGTTTGGGCTACTGCATGTTTCGACAGGAGACATGGTTCGCGCATTGACTGAACAACTTCATGACAACATCAAAAGAGAAACGCAGATAAAGACAGCTAACACGCTGCGCGATGAACGAGGAGCAGCGTTTTTAGTCGAGCTAGCGTTAAGCGAATACGAAGACAAACAAGGCGAGTTCAATGGCATTATCGTTAGTGGGGTTCGCTCGATTGGCGAAGCAGAAGAAGTGCTACGACAAGGTGGACAGCTGATTTTCGTAGATGCCCCAGCTGACGTACGCTGGCAGCGATCGACCCAGCACAAACGTGGAGGAGATGAACAGACACAGGCCCAGTTTGAGGCCAACGAGCAGGGCGAACTCCATGGTGACGGCAACGACAAGACAGTTATAAATTTGCTAGCGGTTAAAGGTTTATCGGATATAGAAATTACCAACGCAGATAGTCTTGGGCAATATTTTGCTGATCTCGAACAGTATATCCAAACTGTGGCATAAGCGGTTTCTATTGCCGCTGCTGACAGATATACTTTTATCGTATGAGTGAAACAACTACACCTAGCTTCGAGGATTCAGGCGAATACACACGGATTGAAATAGATGATGTAATCAAGAACGACCCTCGGTACGAACTGCCACGAACACTATATCCTGATCTCGAGGTTAAAACCCCCAATCACTACGTCAAAATGCTAGATTTTCTTCAAGAGCACTTCGAAGTTGATGTATCACAGGCTGAACAGCCTGACTCTCAGCGGGTGTTCCAGATACTGCACGCCAACATGACACCACATCATCGGTTTATGTTTTTTGATGATACCCATAAAGCAGCTATGGTAGGCAATCACAACAAACGCCGTCACGCTGTTAATCGAATCCGTAAAGTACTGCGCGAAGTTGCACCTGATGGTCTCGACACCGAACTTGGTGGGTCGGCTAATGAATTGGCGTAGATTGCTATACTGGTCGTATGAGTAAGAGATTGGTAGTAATTGACGGAAAATCAGTGTTTTATCGTGGCCATTATGCGATGCAGCACCTCAGTTTACCTGACGGCACACCTACTGGTGGTGTGTTCGGTTTTGCAATGATGGCGCTAGAGGCGATAAAACAATTTGAACCAGATTATGTAGTAGTGGCGTGGGATAAATCTAAAACAAACATTCGATCCCGGCGGGCAATGTATCCGGAATATAAAGCAAATCGCAGCCCGATGCCTGACGACATGCGCGCACAAATTCCGATATTGCGAGATTTGCTCGATGCATTTGGCTGGCCGCTATACGAGTGTGACGACTACGAGGCTGATGATATTTTGGGCACGTTAGCCGAGAAAGCATATGACGAGGCTGAGGTGAACACTGTAATTATCACATCCGATTTAGACGCTTTGCAGCTGGTAAACGACCACACCCATGTGGCGGCACTGAAAAAAGGTCTCAGTAATCTCGAATATTTCGATTCAGATCATTTTGCCGAACAATACAATTTAACAACCGAACAGTTTATCGACCTGAAAGCGTTGATGGGTGACAGCTCTGATAATATTCCAGGCGTAAAAGGCGTCGGTAAAGTTACTGCTAACAAATTGCTTGCCAAGTACGGTTCACTTGATGGCGTTTACGATAATCTCGATGAAATTACCGGCGCGACCCACAGTAAACTCGAAAAAGACAAAGACATGGCGTACTTATCCAAAAAACTGGTGACTATTATGTTCGATGCACCGGTCGAGTTTGAGCCTGAAGCTAGTGATATCAATAACCTTAACCTTGCAAAGCTGAGGGCGAAACTGAGTGAATTGAAATTTCGCAGCCTGCAGCGGACTGTTGATGAACTATACGAACAGGGCGATATTGATGGCGAGCTTGACGTCAATCCGCTCGACTCTGCCAAGAAGGTGGACATCGGTAAGATTGAGGGCGACGAGGTTCTGGTATTTGAAGTCGGCGGCCAGCTTTATTGTTCCGACGATTCACGGTGGTTTGCCGAGTGTGACAAGCAATGGCTGAAAGTTCGGCAACCCCAGTTACTTGGGTATGATTTAAAGCATTTTTTGCGCGACATGTGGGGCGAGCAGACACCCCTGGATGCAGTTGGTCATGATCTGAAGTTAGCGCAGTTTATTATTAATCCGCTTGAGCGTTCACAGGAGCTGGCAGATATAGTGTTGTCGCGAACAGGACATGAACTGCCGGTAGAGCCCGGGCAGATTACGCCGCTACTGTGGCAGGTGAAAACTCAACAAACTAAAGAGCTAACTGACACCGGCAAACTCAAGACCGTAGCCGAAGATATAGACTTTCCGACGTCAGCGTTGTTGGCACGAGTCGAGTCACGCGGACTGATGCTTGATACTGAGCAATTCACCGAACTGGCAGAAGAGTTTAGAAACCAGTTGATTGACCTAGAGCAGGAAATTTACGGCTTGGCGGGTGAAGAGTTCAACATTGCCAGCCCCCAGCAGCTGAGTGAAATCCTGTTTGAAACACTGGCGCTGCCAACTCAGGGGATCAAAAAGAACAAGACCGGCTACAGTACTGCAGCCAGCGAACTGGCAAAACTACGTGATAAACACGACATTATTGATCTGATTAGTGATTACCGTGAATACAGCAAACTCAAGAGTACTTACGTCGATCCGCTACCAGACCACATTGCTGATGACGGAAAAGTTCACACTACTTTTAGTCTGACCACTGCTCAAACAGGTCGACTTAGCAGCCACGATCCAAATTTGCAGAATATTCCCGTTAGAAGTGAGCTCGGTCGGCGGGTGCGGCGGGCATTTGTCCCGGGTGAAGGCAATGTGTTTGTTAATCTTGATTACTCACAGTTTGAACTACGTCTCGCTGCGGCTCTGGCTGGTGAACAGGACATGATCGATGCGTTCAATAACGGCGCCGACATCCATCAGGCCACTGCAGCGCTGATGTACGACACCGCTATCGACGAAATCACCAAGCACCAGCGATACAGCGCCAAGGCTGTAAACTTTGGTATCCTGTATGGCCAGGGGTCATATGGGCTTAGCCAGGGCACCGACATGACACAAAAAGAAGCCAAAGAGTTTATCAACCGCTACTTTGAAGTGCGCCCAAACATCAAAGACTATATCGAAAAACTGAAGTCCCAAGCCCAGGAGCAGGGCTATGTCGAGACAATGATGGGTCGTCGTAGACCGACGCCAGATGTGCAGGCTAGCAATTGGCAAGTGCGACAGGCGGCGTTGCGTGCGGCAGTTAACATGCCGATGCAAGGCAGTGCGGCCGACATCACAAAGCTGGCAATGCTCAAACTAGAGCAAGAATTGCCTGACGAAGCCAAGCAGATACTACAAGTGCACGACTCAATTATGCTCGAGGTACCTGAGGTTATGGCTGAAGACATAGCGAAACAGGGCCAAGAATTGATGCAAAATATATATAAACTGTCAGTGAAACTAGATGTTGATTATTCGATAGAGGATTGTTGGAAATGAGTGACGAACAATTAACCGACTCACAGGTTCAGGCGCAAATCCTAAAACAGCTAAAACGAACAAATCAATTTCTAAGCATCTTTGCCGGACTAGTGTTAGCCAGTCTCATAGGCGTCATTATCGCGCTGGTGATGGTGGTTCAGCTGGTCAGAACTACCGTTCAAGCTGTAACAGATTTGCCGAGCGATACAGCAGAAAACGTCACCGAACAAATCTGTGACAGTCCGCTCAGTTCTTTAATCGGTGATTCGGAGTTTTGTAATAAGTAGCGTGTATTTGGCGTCCAGGTTAAGTAAGCGGGGCCAGACTAAAGAGCTTTCCGGCTGGCTAGGAAGTAATAATCTGAAAGTTGTTTTCAAATTGTGGCCACAAGGTGATTTTAGTCGACCATACAGATGTTCTGAAAAGGGTATTTTAAAAGATTTCTTAAAGACTGAATTAAGCAGGGCGATCGATGCCTGAACTACCTGAAGTCGAAACAGTCAAACGCAGTCTGCAAAGCGTGCTCGACGGCAAGATAGTTGAGAGGATTGAACGCCGCGATGTTAGCCCGGCAAAGAAGCCGGACGGGCAGTTTTATGGTAGCAACAGTGACATTGAACAATTTTTAATTGGCGCAACGATTAGCAATTTTCGGCGGCGAGCAAAAGTATTGATAATTGACATGTCAACAGACTACACATTGATTATTCATCTAAAAATGAGCGGACAATTAGTGGCAATCGAGCCGGACGGAAAGCGGATAGGCGGCGGGCATCCGACCAAAAGTCTAGTGCAAAAACTGCCCGACTCTACAACCAGAACAATATTTTACTTTGAGGGCGGTCAGAGGCTGTTTTATAACGACCAGCGCAAGTTTGGCTGGATAAAATTAATTCCTACTGCACGAGTCGAAGACGACCCATTGATTAAGAAGCTGGGCCCCGAACCGTTTTACGATAATTTTACAACAAGCTATTTAGCGGAACGTTTGGCGCGGCGAACCATCGCGATCAAATCTGCGCTGCTTGATCAGTCGATGATTGGCGGTATTGGTAATATCTATGCAGATGAAGCACTAAACATGGCTGGCGTCGATCCCCGTCGCGAAAGCAAGTCCTTGACTGAAGACGAAGTGTCAGAGCTAGTCAAGGCACTCCAAGATGTCATGAGGCGCAGCATTGAGCTCGGCGGCACGAGTTTTTCTGATTATGTGGATGGTCTCGGTGAATTTGGAAAATATTTCGAAGAAGCTCGAGTCTACGGACGCACCGGTGAACCATGTCCGAAATGCGGCTCGCCAGTGCAAAAAATCATGCTGGGCGGGCGGGGGACGCATTTTTGTGAAATCTGTCAGTCTTAACGTCTATTCTGTACAGCTGATACGATAGAAGTCATCTATGGTTACATTACTCGCCGGCAACAATTCATACGCACGCAATCAAGCGCTAAGGTCTTTGAGCGCCGATCACGAACAATCTAATCGCTATGATGGCAACGACCTCAGTGTTGCAGAGCTAATCCAGCAGCTGGAAGGACAGTCGCTGTTCAGCGAATCACAGTTGATAGTGGTTGATGAGCTGTCTAAGAATAAAGCCACTACCGAGCGTATTGATGAAATTATTGCTGCATCCAAAGATGGTAATGATTTAGTGATAGTCGAACCGTCAATCGATAAACGCACTAAATTTTACAAGGCGCTGAAAAAACAGGCCGAGCTGGTCGATTGTAGTCCACTTAAACCTGATCAAGCTATTAGCTTTGTTCGAGATTATGCCGATAAGCAGGGTGCAACTATTTCTGCATCCGCCGCCAGGCATCTAGTCGAACGTGTGGGGCCAGAGCAGCAGTTGTTAGCATCAGAAGCAGCCAAACTCAGCGTCGAACAAGGCGAGATTACTATCAGTCACATAGATGAACTGTCGCCCGCCAGCCTGGAGGACTCTGTTTTCTCGCTTACCGATCAGCTAGCAGTTGGACAATTGGACCGTGCTATCAAAATGTATAGAGAGTTACGCCTTGGCGGTAGCAATCCACACGATATCATAGGTGTGCTGGCTTGGCAGTTAGAAATTGTTGCAATAATTGCCGCAAGCCCAGCCAGTAATCAACAATCAGTCGCAAAACAAAGCGGGGCGCATCCATTTGTGGTTAAAAAGAACTGGCGCTTAGCTAGCGGAATTTCGTTTGATGCAGTGAAGGCGGCAATCTCAGACATGCTCGAGGCTGACATTGCTACTAAATCAAGCAGTACGCCCGATGATGAAATCATCGAAGACTTGTTGATTCGGCTAAGTTCGCGGTTCGCGAGCTAGATTATTTTTTCTTAGTACTAGACTTCTTAGCGGCTGACTTCTTTTTAGTAGAAGTTTTTTTAGCATCGTAAGGGTTGGCTCCTGCTTCTTTAGCAAGCTTAGTTAGACGTGACATTCGTCGCTGAACAGTGTTAGCAGGAATTTGGTTCTTTTTTACTGCACGGTCGAACATTGATTGCAATTTCGGTAGAAAATCGTTTAGTTTCTTCGTGTCTTTAGCTTCGATAGCATTCTCAACGCGCTTGGTTAGCTGCTTTACGTTGTTTTTAAACTCTTTATTACGAGCGCGACGCTTGGCTTCTTGGCGGACTCGCTTCTGAGCTGACTTAATTACTGGCATATTGCTCCTGATTTCATGTATTATTGATTCGACATAGAACTATATGCGACATCTGGTGAAAAGTAAAGCAATGTCGTAGTAAAACCACATAATTGACACAACAACCAAATAGTGCTAATGTCTAAATATCAATCAAAAATAAAAAAATCAAGGAAGGGTGAATCATGGATATGATAGACGGCCAACACGTCGATGTCGCAGGTCAAATTGTGACGTGGGCAAGCTCGAAGGCGCAAACAATTTTACAGGAATGGCAGTAGATGGATTCAAAAAAAGCTAAGTCACAGATTGCCGATCAGTTAAAAAATGCCGGCAGCATAGTAGTTACAACGAATAATTCACCGACTATTGATCAGCTAAGTGCAACAATCGGTCTAACCCACTTATTGCTGGCGATGAAGAAGCACGCGACAGCCGTCGTGAGCTCTGATATTCCAGGCTCGTTAAAATTTCTCGGCACTGACGAAAATGTCGAAACCACTACCGATCGCATGCGGGATTTTGTGCTGTCATTTGATAAGGAAAAAGCAGATAAATTCCGCTATAAGCTAGTTGATGATCAGGTAAAAATATTCATTACACCGTATAAGACAGTCATCACCAAAGACGATTTCAACTTCACTCAAGGCGACTTCAATATCGATGCAATTGTGGTGATTGGTGCCACCAACCGTCAAGAACTCGACGGCGCCATCCTCGAGCATGGGCGCATTTTACACGAAGCAGAAGTGCTAACTATTAACGCCGGGAAAAATCAAAAACCAAGCATCGGTTCAGTCAACTGGATCGACGAAGAAGCTAGTTCGGTGTCAGAAATGCTAGTTAGTATTTCTGAAGCGCTTGGTTCGGACTTGCTAAACAAAGATAGTGCCCAGTCGTTCCTGACTGGAATCATAGATAGCACAGAAATGTTCAGCAGTTCTGCTACTAGTCCGAAAGTTATGACGATGGCAGCACAGTTGATGGCAGCTGGGGCAGACCAACACAAGATTATCGAAGAATTGAAGGTGCCAGAGCCAGAAGCGCTAGTATCAATGCCGGCTGACAAGCCAGACGAAGATGGACCAAACAGCAAACAACAGCCAGATGAGCAGCAACCTGAAGAGCCGAAAAAAGAAGACGGCGTCAGTGTAGATTTATCGAAAATACATGAAGAGCAGTCGCAAGATAATGAACAAAATGCTGTGCAGACGGTAGCTAAGACTTCAGCTGAGCCCACGCCAGCCTCGAAACCACAGCCAGCTCCAACTCCTCCATCAGCTCCTGCGCCGAAGCAAACTCCGCCACCCCCGCCTCCGCCTCAATCGTTGACGGCTCCCGCAGATAAACCTCAAGATGAGCAGTCGTCTCAGGGAGGCTACTTAAGAGGCAACGGACCGTCAGGTGCCGGCGGCAATAGCGTAAATACGAAAAACCAAGGCTCTGATAATTCGCAGATGTTCTCGCACCCGCAACAGAGCGCCGATAGTACAGATGACGAACCTCACATAAATGTTCACCCCGAACTACCAACCATGAAAAAGCACAAAACAATCACCCCTCCGCCACCACCGAAACCAATCCAGACACTAGAAGAAAAAGTGCAACCACAGACCCCACAGTCACAATCACCTCCACCGAAAGCACCGCAACCTCCGGCTCAGCCACAGCAATCTTTGCAACCAGAGCCGCAACCGCAACCGCAGCAAACGCAAGCCACACAGCCACCAAAGCAGCAGCCAAAAGACGGAGGCAATGATATTGACTCTGCTCGTAAAGCAGTCGAGCGGGCTATCGCTAGTTCACCGCCACCAGTTCCCACTCCACGCCAAGATACTTCAGCCAAACCTCCAGAACAGGGTGGCGATATCATAATTGACCATGAAGGTAACATTCAGAATCAGGATCCTGTTCAAAACTAACCGACCCAGCCGATACAAAGACGTGCTGTGTCTGGTAGCCTGATAGATATGAACAGAGTTCTACTAATCGACAAACCAGCGGACTGGACAAGTTTTGACGTAGTGGCGAAGATTCGCAGCCAATTGACGAAACAGATAACCGACGATCCTGCGGTTTGTGATTGCGGTGCGTGCAAGCAGGAGCTAGAACGCAGAGAGCAAGGCGTGGAGCCCAGACGACCGCATCGATTGAAAGTAGGCCATGCCGGCACATTAGATCCGTTTGCGACGGGACTATTGATTGTATTGGTCGGTAAGGCCACTAAACGCCAGGATGAATTTATGGGATTAACCAAGACATACGAAGCGACGATAAAGCTCGGTGCTACGACTGAAACACTCGACCCGGAGTCAGATGAACAATTCGTGTCAGACCGACAGCCTACAACAGCGGAAATTGAACAATCACTGGATAATTTCAAGGGTGAAATTGAACAAATTCCGCCAAAATTCAGCGCACTGAAAGTTAATGGCCGGCGTGCATATGACCTAGCGCGTAAAGGCAAAGCCGTAACGTTAAAACCTCGTACTATTACAGTCCATTCACTAGAGTTGCTGGACTATAAGTACCCAGAGCTGAAAATCAGGACAGAAGTATCGAAAGGTACGTACATCCGCACACTCGCTGAAGATATTGGCGATGAACTTGATGTTGGCGGCTACTGTTTACAACTACGTCGCACAACAATCGGTGAAATACTTGTGGATGATGCTGACCTTATTGATAATATAATATAAATATTATATAATAATTTAATGAAATCATCACTTGAGTCAAGACTACCGTCTGACCACAGTAATCCGAATATCTTATTTGGTATTGAAGGAAGAGATTTAACACATAATGACGCTATGACTAATCTCGTAGCTATGCAGCAATATTGGGTTCAGACAGGGATAAATCATCTAAAGCCTAATTCAAGATTTCGGGCGCCATATTCAGAAATATATCTTGATTATTTTGTTGATATTCCTTGTTTAGATTCCGAAGAGAGGGACACAGAACTCGAAGCGTTTCTTGCACCAGTATCAGGAAGGGTAGTATTTGATTTAGGGTCAGGAGCAAATGACTTTGCCTTGAGATACCTCAGTGAGCTTGAAATACCGAGAAAACCCCTGGCGTATGTAGGATTAGACTTATTCCATCACGACAGAGTAATTAACAAGCGTAATCGAACAGATTCTATATTTGGTGGCAGAATGTCTTATGAAGACGATTACAGCTTGCCATCTGTGGCTATCGAGGGCGACATGTTGACTGTTGTGTCATCTATGCCTTCGCCCGTTGATAACATTGGTCCTGAACCGGCCTTTATGCTTAATGGAATAGATGATTCGATACTAAGATATCAACAATATACAAATGAACTAGCTAAAGAGCTTACCCGAGTTACGCCTGTCGGTTCTGGAATCATCGGTATATCACTAGGGTCGACACTTACTGACCAACTGAAGTCTTCAAGTGAGTTTGAAGTAAACGGAGACTTTATGTAGTGCAATTCGTTTTCACTCACTAGAGTTTGATAGTTGACTGTTGCACATCTGGAAGTCATCTGATAGAGTATTCAAGCAATGATAACAAGTGATAAAAAATCTAAAGTAATCAAAGACGCACAGCGCACCAAAAAAGACACTGGTTCACCAGAGGTCCAGATTTCGGTGCTGACTGAACGAATTAAAGAGTTAACCGAACACCTCAAGACCCATGAAGGCGACAACCACTCACGCCGTGGACTGCTGCAGATGGTCGGCAAGCGCAAGAAACTTCTTAAGTATTTGAAATCACGCGACGAGAGCGCGTATAATAAGATTGTCAAGAAGCTTGGCATTCGAAGCGCCAAGTAACAGCTTGTAAATATAATTTGGGAGAATGTGTCAGTGACGCAGGTATCATTTTTAGGATACTTGAACCTTGATACATGAGCCCTACTAAATCAGAGAGGACCTTGTGGGAGATATAAAGAACCCTTTAGGCAAAGACATTATTAAATTAGAAACACAGTTCTGCGGTCGTACGCTGAGTATGGAAGTAAATCGAATGGCGTTTCAGTCATCGAGCGTGATCGTGCAATACGGCGACACCGTGGTACAGGGGACAGCGTTGGCTGACGATCGACCAAGCGACAGAGACTACTTCCCGCTCATGATTGACTACGAAGAAAAAATGTATGCAGCTGGCAAAATCAGTGGCAGCCGTTTCGTAAAACGAGAAGGGCGACCGTCTGAAGACGCAGTATTAGCATCACGTCTAATCGACCGACCGATTAGACCGCTATTTCCGAAAGGCTACCACCACGAAGTACAAGGTGTAGCCTCGGTTTATTCACAAGACCCAGAACTAGCTGCCGACATCGTAGCCATGGCGGCAATCTCTGCTGCAATTAGCCTGACTGGCGCGCCGTTTGACGGACCAGTTGCCGGTGTACGCATGGGGCTTGTCGACGATAAACTTGTAGCTTTCCCGACCACTGAACAGATGGAAAATAGCAAACTTGATCTAATCGTAGCCGGCACAGAAGATGCCATCATGATGGTTGAGGCTGGCGCCGACGAAGTAACTGAAGAAGTTATGGCCGACGCTCTTGCTAAAGCTCATGAAGCGATGCAGCCTGTTATCAAGCTGCAGCAAGATCTTATTAAAAAGGTTGGCGTTGAGGAACAAGAATACGAAACTGAACAAGACAGTCACGACCTCAAAGAAGAAATTGATGCATTCATCGAAAAAAGCAAACCAGGTCTAACTAACAAAGATACTGATGCTCGTGAAGCAGAAGTCAAAACACTTCGTGAACGTACAGTCGAACACTTTGCTAATGTCGATGGCGACGAAGATTCTGACAAGCCATCAACTTCAGAAGTCAGCGAAGTGTTTGCTCATCTGATGAAGCAAGTTGTCCGCGACGGCATCCTAAACGATGGCGTCCGCCCAGACGAACGTAAGCCAGAAGATGTCCGAGAACTATCGAGCCAGGTCGGCGTGATGCCACGAACCCACGGATCATCAATCTTTACTCGCGGTCTCACACAAGCATTGAACATAACGACGCTCGCCCCAACTAGCTATGCCCAGATGTTCGATACCATGACTCGTCACGACGAAGAAGACAACTTCTTTCACCACTACAACTTCCCAGCGTGGTCAGTTGGTGAAATCCGCCCAATCCGCGGCCCAGGTCGCCGAGAGATTGGTCATGGTGCGCTCGCAGAACGCGCGCTACGACCAGTCATTCCAAGTACTGAAGATTTCCCGTACACCATCCGTACTGTTAGTGAGATTCAGTCGTCAGCTGGTTCAACCTCAATGGCGAGTGTTTGCTCAGCTACACTCTCAATGATGGACGCCGGAGTGCCACTGAAGCGACCAGTATCTGGTATCGCAATGGGACTAATGAAGGACGGCGACAAAGAAGTGATTCTAACTGATATCATGGACCAAGAAGACTTTGCTGGCGATATGGACTTTAAGGTTGCCGGAACCAGCGAGGGTATTACCGCGCTACAAATGGACATTAAAGTAAAAGGCCTATCTAGTGAGACTTTAGCCAAAGCGCTCAAGCAGGCTAAAGAGGGCCGCGATGTCATCCTCAAACACATGTTGAGCGTTATCGCTGAACCGCGTAAAGAAATGAGCCCGTACGCACCGCGAATTGATTCGATTACCATTCCAGAAGACAAGATTCGAGATGTCATCGGCAAGGGCGGTGAGACAATTAACAAGATCATTGACGAAACTGGTGTCGAAATCGACATTAAAGATGACGGTACGGTAATGATCTCTGCTGTCGACCAGGAATCACGCGATGCTGCAATCAAGTGGGTCAAAGACTTGACCGCAGAACCAGAAATCGGCGCAACCTATGATGCAACTGTCGTAAAAGTTATGGACTTCGGCGTATTTGTCGAATTTATGCCAGGCCACGAAGGGCTGGTACATGTCAGCGAAATGGCTGACCACCACGTCAAACATCCTTCAGACCTCGTTCAAGAGGGCGACACTGGACCTGTTAAGTTGCTCGAAAAAGACAGCCAAGGCCGTTATAACCTCAGCATCAAGCAAGCAAATACCTAGTTTTAAGTAAGGAGAATACATGCCACGACTACCCCGAGAACTAAAGGTGGAAATTGCAGACGAAGAATTAGATCTATATCTGCGCATCCTACAACACAGCGATGACCAAGCGCTGGCAGATGCGATTAACGCAGGTAAGAGCCACCTCACCAAGTATCTTGATTGGGCAGAAGGAAAGTATGGCGTGGTTGAAGCCAACGAATTTATCGCCATTGCACGAGAGCATTGGCGCAAAGGCACTGGTTTTGGTTTTGGTATCTTTAACGAACAAGACCTCGTTGGCCACATCATGGTTCATGATTTAGATATTGACGACAAGAAAAACCGCAAAGAGGACGATGCCGAAATTGGCTACTGGATATCGAGCGATTGGACTCGAAAAGGTATTGCTACAGCCGCACTTAAACGAATGATTGACTTCGCCTTCGAAGAATTGGCACTACCACAACTAAAACTTATCGTACGCAGCGTGAATTCTGGCAGTAACCGAGTCGCAGAAAAAGCTGGCTTCAAAAAAGTCCGCGACTACCGAGATTCACGTCTGAAGTTCAACGAGTACGTGCTCGAAAACAAGGACTACCCAGTTAAAGATTTCCAAAAAGAACAGCAAGACAAAGACGAAGAGTAACCTTATCGTGGACAACTAGTCCCATGGGTACGAGGAACACTAGTGAGCAAGACAAACAAACAGCGACAACTTAATAAGTTATTTACAGAAATAGTCGGAAACGATGTTTGTACAGAGCTGGCTGAACAGGCAACACAGTTAGTCCCAGGTGTCGGTAACCCCGATTCCGATATCGTGTTCATCGGTGAGGCACCAGGCAAGAACGAAGACAAGCAGGGCGAACCGTTCATCGGTGCCGCAGGTAAACTACTCAATGAGCTTCTTGAATCAATTGGCTTGACACGAGAAGAAATATATATTACAAATATAGTTAAGTATAGGCCGCCAAATAACCGCGACCCCTCCACCGCAGAAAAACAACAATTCGTTGGCTACTTGACGCGCGAACTTGCTATAATTGAACCTAACGTAATCGTAACGCTTGGTAGGCACGCAACAGAATCGTTCCTACCGGACCTTAGGATTTCTCAGGTACACGGACAACAGCAGCGTAATGGTAATAGTGTGATAATGCCGCTATATCATCCAGCTGCAGCGTTGTATAACGGCGGACTTCGACAGACACTGTTTGATGACTTCGCTCTGCTACAACAATTTATTTAGACCCTAAAATCTATAAACAGAAAGGAATTTGTGGGTAACAATAACAACAATAACAATAACAATAAAAATAACGGTCGAATTAAGACCAAAAACATGAATACACGACGTGGACAGGCGATTCGCCAGTCACGCTATCACCGACAGAACGCCGACAAGGCAGTCGAGCAGTATGATGTGTTGCAAACTGGCGGCCAGCGCCACAAGGCAAAGCCGCTAACCAGCGACAACATCTTGCGCTGGGTGGCTCTCGGTGGTCAAGATGACATCGGTGCGCGAAACATGCAGGTACTGGAATACGGCGACACCGCACTCATCATCGACTGTGGATTTGATCTCGGTGTTGAACTACCGGGTATTAACTTCGCAATCCCCGATACCAGCTACTTGGATCAGATTAAGCACAAAATCAAAGGCTACGTGATTACACATGGCCACCTTGATCACATTGCGGCGTTGCCATACATCCTACCGAAGTATCCTGCGCCGGTTTACGGATCGCGCTTTACTATCGGTATGGTCGAAAAGACTATGGACGACCGCGAACGCGGTGTAGCCGACGACTACGAAGAGTTCGAACTCGAAACAGTCGTCATGAACATGGATAATCACGAGAAGCTCAAAGTTGGAGAGTTCTTTATCGAACTGATACGGATGACACATTCGATTCCAGGCAGCTCAGCAGTTGCAATCGACACGCCAGAAGGCCGAGTGATTAACACTGGTGACTTCCGGCTAGACCCAGAACCATTAGACGACAAGCCAAGCGACATCGAACGGCTCAAAGAGTTTGGTAGCGACGGTAAAACGCTCATGTTGATGAGTGACAGCACTAACTCGAACAAGCCAGGTCGCACCCCGACTGAGCACACATTGGTTAAGTCATATAGAGATATCATTACCGAGGCCCAAGGTCGCGTATTTGTTGCTAGCTTCTCTAGTAACATTAACCGTATCCAGATGATTATTGACGGCGCAGTCGCAGCTGGGCGCAAAGTCGCAATTGATGGCCGTAGCATGTTGGCCACTGTCGAGCTAGCTGCACGATTAGGTACGATTAAGATTCCGAAAGGCACTGTCACGACACTAAAGTCGATGCCGAACATGCCTGACGATAAGGTGTTAGTAATTCATACTGGTGGCCAGGGCGAGCTAAACGCATCATTGCAACGAATGAGCATCGGCGAACACAAGTACATTAAACTTAAAAAAGGCGACAGTGTTGTCATAAGTTCGACTCCGATTCCAGGTAACAACTTGGCATACGATAAAATCGGTAACGATTTAGCTGACATTGGAGTAAATCTGTATCGGGCGCCGACTCACGAAATTGATGGCTGTGGCCCACTTCACGTATCTGGCCACGCCGCTCGAGAAGAACAGGTCGAAATGTATCAATACACCAAGCCAAAATACTTCATGCCGATTTACGCTGGTCCGCTACACCGTATGTATCACAAAGATAACGTCATTCAGAACGGTGGCGCCAATGCGAAAAACGTAGTTATGGCCGGCAACGGTGAATCACTCGAATTTGTGAACGGAAAAATGAAGAAAGGCCCGAAGATTCCGGTTGGAACTCGACTCGTCGATAATTCTGGCGCAGTTGTGCCAAGTGTGGTTGTAAAAGACCGCTTAGTTCTCGCTGAAGATGGTGTAGTAACAGTTATCCTGACTGTAGATAAAAACTCCGGAAAACTGCTAAGCAGTCCAGACATCATCACCCGAGGCTTCATCTACATGAAGGAAAACGGCGAACTGATGGATGGTATCCGCAGCGAACTTAAACGGGCAGTAGCTCAGCGCTACAACCGGATTGATCTTGATCGGTTCAAAAAAGAGCTTAAAGACCACATCACTCACTACCTCTATGAACACACCCGTCGTAGCCCGATGGTGCTACCAGTAGTGAATATCGTTAACGGTAAATAGCACTTTACCTCTACAGAGGTCTAGTTTTCGCTTCATGTGTAAAATTCAGAGCTTTTGATAAATGATAAAATGATATTGACTTAAAGCAAATAAAGTGCTAATGTTTAGACATGACTACAAACGAAAATTCACCACGAACTCTCAAGGGCGATATAAAAACTGCTAGTCGTTGGCTTCGAGATAAAGCCGAGGCTACCGCTGAATTTGTGTCGCATAACAAGCGTCAACTTGGCGCGGCGGCCGTTGCAGCATATTTAATAACTGGTTGGGCAGATACAACTGTAGAAGCGCGCGGTATTCAAACTGTAACAGTAGAGAGCGGACAGTCTCTTCGTGAGGATTTAGCTGATAATGTAGAAGGGTACAAAGAGTTGACTCCTGGAGAACGTCAGGACCTCGCTCATATGGTTAGCGAGATGGCGCCAGATGACGGCGTTTTGCGTACGATACCTGAAAGCGCAGTTGATGCAGATAAATTTCTTGACCTCACTGACTCGAGCAGTTGGAGTAAAGAAGCTGAACCGCATGACTTTGAAAAATAGTTTAGCTCTTGTCTGGTCTGTCTAGAATCTAATCTATAACATCTATATAATGGAGCTATATGGCTCGAAGAAAAAGAAAATCAAAACGCAAGAAGAAGTCTAACAAAGGCTTGAAACAACGGCTGGATTTAAAAGACGGCGTCGGCAATCAGATTCTGGCAATGATGTTTATATTGCTGGCGTTGGTGTTAATGGCTAGCTGGTTCTCAGAAGAAGCTGGTACCAACACGACCAGCAACATCGTTCGTTGGATGATTGGTGGCACGCTTTATTTAGTTCCGGCAGTACTTATATATCTAGCGATTATGATTTTTAAATCAGAAGACCACAAACTACCACTTAATGTCACGCTTGGCAGCATCGGTGTTGTGTCGCTAACTTCAGGGCTGTTTCATCTAGGTCACGTCGCAGAACAATCATTTGCGTCGGCCCAGGATGGTCTGGGCGGAGGCGTACTCGGCCATGCTGTTTCATATCCGTTGTATGCCTTGTTTGGTAGTGTAACGGTGGTTATCCTCATTGGTTTATTGCTTGTTGCAACGTCAATTATGCTTAACTTACGTTTAAGTGACATGTTCGGCTGGGTTAGTAAGCTAAAAATCGACAAGAAACAGAAGAAAGGCAGCAACAAAAAGACCACAGCCAAAGACGTTAATTCACGACCACGCCCGACATTGAATGCAAACGTACCGATTGCGACCAAGAAGAGTAAATCACGTTCGAGCTTCAAAGACACTGCAAAGAAAATCAGCAACGAGGAGCAACACCAAGACGCTCTAACTATGAGTGTCGACCCTGAGTGGAACTTTCCGCCAATTGACTTGCTTAGCAATAAGGTCGAAAAAGCTGATGTTGGCGACTGGGAAGAAAAGGCTGAACTGATCAAAGACACCTTGGCCGACTTTAATATTGCTGTCGATATGGGTGACGTCAATCTCGGCCCACGCCTAACCCAGTACACACTATCACCAGAAAAGGGTGTAAAACTCAGCAAAATCACACAGCTTGAACAAAATATCAAACTTGCGACAGCCAGTAGCTCAATCCGTATCGAAGCACCAATCCCGGGCCAGCGCGCGGTCGGCATCGAGGTACCGAATAAAAAGTCCGCCATGGTGCGACTCAGAAGTATTATTGAGACTCGTGAATGGACTGGTGCTAAATCGCCGTTGAGCTTTGCGCTCGGTCAAGATATCGCTGGAAAACCGGTAGTCGTAGAGCTTGATAGAATGCCGCACGTGTTGATTGCCGGCCAGACTGGTTCCGGTAAGTCTGTGATGATTAATACGCTACTGTGTAGTCTGCTGTATCGCAATTCACCATCTGATTTGAAGCTAATCCTGGTCGACCCAAAGCAGGTGGAGCTCAGCCTCTATGAGGACATCCCCCACCTGTTAACACCAGTAATTAACGACCCGGAAAAGACAATCTCTGCGCTAAAATGGGCAGTCGAAGAAATGGAACGCCGCTTACGACAAATGAAAGACGCCAGCGCGCGCAATATAGACAGTTACAACCAAAAGATGAAAGACAAGGACGATCAAGAGGCAATGCCTTATATCGTAATTGTCATAGACGAGTTGGCCGATATGATGATGCAAGCCGCCCGCGACGTCGAAGCATTGGTTGTACGTCTTGCAGCCAAAGCCAGAGCGACAGGTATCCACCTGGTGTTGGCTACGCAGCGACCGAGTGCGGATGTCATTACCGGACTGATTAAAGCTAACGTGCCGGCTCGAATATCCTTTACTGTGACGCAGAACGTCGAATCACGCATCATCCTTGATCAGTCTGGAGCAGAGAAATTACTTGGTGCCGGCGATATGCTTTATGTCGACTCAGAAACGCCGCGTCCACGCCGTATCCAGGGTGTGTTTATAGATGACGACGAAGTGAACAACATCGTTGACCACCTTAAGGGTGAGGCTGAACCAGATTACAACGACGACGTGATTAGCCAGCCGGTTAGTATCGGCAGTGCTGGTGGCGTAATGGATAACCTGGATGAATCTGACGAAGATATCTATCAAGAAGCGATACAAGAGGTAGTGCGCTCACAGAAGGCGTCAATCTCAAGGCTGCAGCGTAAATTTTCGATTGGCTATAACCGTGCGGCACGATTAGTGGAAACCATGGAAGAACAAGGCATTGTTGGCGGTAGTCGTGGCAACCGCGCTCGAGAAGTGCTCGTCCAAGACATGGAAGCGCTCGAGCCGTCAGCCGACGACATCACTGGAGAATAACGTGTCGGAAGCCGAATTAGGCGACAAACTACAGGCGACTCGATCTACTCAGGGTCGGAATTTGGCTGGTGTCGCGAAAGAGCTAAAGATTGCCCGCGACCGAGTTGCAGAGTTTGAAGATGGCGACTATAAGTGGTCATCGCTTAGTCCTCATGAACGTGGCTATCTAAAAAGCTACGTGTCTCTGCTTGAATTAAATTGGGATGAACTAAAACCCACAAAACCAGCGAATAGGAGCTCAAAGACGGCTGTTATCAGCCGTCAGCGTGACAGAAGGCTTAAAAGCTGGGTGTTGTCGCAGAAAATAAAAAGTCTTTGGCTATCGATAGTAGTGCTAGCAGGATTTATCGGAGCTGCATTGGTATTGTCACAGTTGTTTTTAGCGCCAGAGTTGGTCGTTAGTCAGCCACTACAAACAGAATTTATACAGCAGTCACGTCAACTAACAGTTAGCGGTGAAACGTCACCAGGATCTGACGTAATTATTAACGACGTGCCTGTTGCCGTAGGACTTAGTGGAGAGTTTAGCGAAAATGTTTTGTTGGCCCGTGGAGTAAACAGAGTGGAAGTTGTAGCGGTAAACAGCCTGTCGCGCAGAGCCAGTCAAGAGTTTGTGGTGATTGTTGCCACCCCTGGCGAAACTGAGTAGTAGCTGGTATAATTACACTATCATTAACTTCAGCTCACGCGTAGAGGCCGTGAGCGCTCGATAGATATCGAGACACCAATGGAAGGAGAACGCATGCGAGACTATGAATTAGTCGTATTATTCCACCCAGATTTAGAACTGGATTTGGACAAACCGCAAGCAAAACTAGAAAAGATCATCAAAGATCTCGGTGGTGAAATTACTACCACTGATAATTGGGGTAAGCGTAAATTAGCCTACCCAGTCAAAAAGCAAGAGTACGCTGTCTACGTGTACTACGAACTGTCACTCGACCCGAAAAAGGTCGGCAAGCTCGACACTACGCTGAACATCACCGATGAAGTGATTCGTCACCTGGTAACCCAGCACGAAGAAGTGTCAGAAGAAGACAAAAAAGAAACTAAGAAAGACAACAAATAATGGCAAAATCAGTTAACCAAGTATTTTTAATGGGGAACCTGACTCGAGATCCAGAGCTACGCAGCACTCAGAGTGGCACGAGCGTCTGTTCGTTCGCAATTGCAATTAACCGCAGTTGGACTGGCTCTGATGGCCAGACTCAAGAAGACGTCGATTTCTTCGACATTGTTGCTTGGGGGAAGCTCGGCGAACTGGTAGACCAGTATATGAGTAAAGGCCGTCGTGTGATGGTTCAGGGGCGACTTTCTACTAGCAGCTGGGAAGCCAAAGATGGCTCTAAGCGTTCACGTGTCGAAGTCGTAGCCCAAGACGTAACATTCCTGGATGGCGCTAGTGACAGTGGTGGCAGCGGCTCAAGCCGCAGCGACAGCAGCAATAGCGATAGTAGTTCATCAGACTCAAACACTAAACCAAAACAGTCTAATAAGGACTCGAAGAGTAAGAGTAGCGATTCAGACAACAAGCCTGTTGATTTGAGCGACATTCCGTTTTAACCTACAAACATAAGCAATTTGATTACAGAATATAGGAGATAATTTATGGCGAATAAAAAACAAGCAAAGCGTGACATTGACCACTTTGATTATAAAGATTTCAAAGCGCTTCAGAAGTTTACAAACTACTACGGTCAAATCGAATCACGCCGCAAGACCGGTCTAACTGAAAAGCAGCAAAAAGCCCTGACCAAAGCCGTCAAGCGCGCCCGGCATATTGCACTGATGCCGTTCGTTTCTAACTAGTAGCTGAATAACAATGCTAAGCATCACTGACTTGAAAAAGGGCACACTAATTGAACTCAGTGGCGAGCCATACAAGGTTTTGGAGTATAACCAAAAGCAAATGGGTCGCGGCGGATCGATTGTGAACACCAAAATTAAGAACTTGATAACCGGTACTACAACAGATCGAACGTTCAAGGGCAGTGAGAAAATTGAATCAGCCGATGTCATGAATCGTAGCGTACAGTTCCTCTATAAAGATGAGCGACTGCACTTTATGGACAGTGAAGATTTCTCGCAGTTTGCGGTTGATAAAGACGATGTGACCGGTGCGGAACTTCTAAAAGAAGGCCAACAGTGCCAGGCACAATTCTTTGACGACAACCCAATCAGTGTCGAACTACCGATAAAGATTGAACTGAAGGTTACCAAGGCTCCAGAGGTAGTGAAAGGTGACACACAGTCTACAGTGCAAAAAGATGTAACTCTAGAAAGTGGCACCACAATCAAAGCGCCAATATTTATTAAAATAGGCGACAGTATTGTGGTTGACACTCGCGATTCTAGTTACGTTGAGCGAGTGAAGTAGTGCTTCGATGCGACTAGATAAAGAATTGGCTCGACGTGGATTAGTTCAGAGTCGCTCGCAGGCAGAGAATCTAATTCGCCTCGGCAAGGTAAAAGTAAACGGCAATGTCGTTAAGAAGGCTGGTCGGCGGACCGACGACCGTGCAAAAATCGAAGTAATTGGCGAACAGTATGTATCAAGAGCGGCCCACAAGCTGGCGTCGGCTGCAGAGTTCTTCAGCCTGAACTTTAACGACAAAACTATGCTCGATGTAGGTTCATCTACAGGCGGTTTTACTGACTATGCACTGCGCCAAGGTGCGAAGAAAGTCGTAGCAGTAGATGTTGGAACTGAACAGTTGCATCCGAGCTTGCGTAAAGACAAGCGAATCGAGCTGCATGAAAAGACTGATATTAGAGAGTTTAAAACAAATGACCAGTTTGATCTGGTAGTAATCGATGTCTCGTTTGTATCATTACGTGATATTCTACCGTCTGTTATGAAGTTTGCCGATGAAAATACACAGGTCGTAGCCATGCTAAAACCTCAGTTTGAAGCCAGTGATCCTAGAAAGCATAAGGGCGTGATTAAGAATTCCAAAATTCGCCGCAATATCATCAAAGACTTTGAACTGTGGTTGCGCAATGAGGCACTGATTGTTGATAGTCACGACTCAGACGTTTCTGGCAAAAAGGGTAATACAGAGCGTTTTTATCTACTAAAAAAGCTCGGATGATATCTTCTCTATAATTGTGATGGGTGTCCATGCTCGCAGGGAGTAGAAATAAAATCATCGATGTATGTTCGTTCGAGCTTGCCGCTGAAGTGGTTGTCGACTATGTATTGAACTTAAACTCAACCACGTCGCCGTCTTGCATGATGTAGTCTTTACCCTCTGTGCGGAGTTTGCCACTGTCACGAGCAGTTGACCACGATTTGGCTTCAACTAAATCATCGTAACTAACAATATCTGCAGCGATAAATCCGCGCTGGAAGTCTTTGTGTATTACACCGGCTGCCTCTGGGGCGGTGGCATTTTTCGGGATAGTCCACGCTTTTGATTCTTTCGGTCCTGCGGTTAGATATGTCTGTAGATCTAATGTTTCAAATCCAACTGTACTCAGTCGCTGTAGGCCAGATTCCTTCAGGCCGTACTCATCCATGAACAGCTCTGCATCTTCGCCGTCGAGTTGAGAGATCTCTGCTTCGACCTTGGCACTGACGAACACTACGTTGTCAGTCGGTGCCAGAGTGGTTAACTTATTCTTTAGCTCATCATTATTTACATCACTGTCATCGACATTGAACACATAAATAAACGGCTTAGCAGTCATTAGGTTTAAATACTTTACCTCACTAAGATCTATGTCGCTATTTATAGCCAATACACCGTCGTTTAGCTGCGACTTTAGTTGCTGAACTGTATTGAGTAGCGGTTTTTGTTTGGAGTCGCGCTTGGCTTCTTTTTCTAGTTTTGGTAAATGTTTTTCAATTGTGTTCAGGTCAGCCAAAATCAGTTCAGTGTTGATGGTGTCGATGTCTTTTTCTGGGTTTGATTCGTTGTCAACGTGCTGCACGTCGTCATCAGAGAACGCCCGTACAACTTGAGCGATGCCGTCTACTTCGCGGATGTGACTCAGGAATGCGTTTCCCATTCCTTCGCCTTTGTGGGCGCCAGCGACTATGCCTGCAATATCGACGAAGGTCACAGTGGCTGGCACGACTTTAGCAGACTCAAACATCTCGCCTAGTTTGTGGATACGTTCATCTGGCACCGGTACAATCCCGGTGTTCGGTTCGATCGTCGCGAACGGGTAATTAGCCGCTAGGACGTTATTTTTCGTCAGGGCGTTAAATAGGGTTGATTTGCCAACATTGGGCAAACCTACGATGCCGATCGATAAACTCATACTAACTATTTTAACAGAGGAGGGCTGCTATCCAATATTTAAATAAATATAATTAAAATACTATTTCAATAGAATCAAAATCATATTCAACAAACTAGATGTGAGCAAGACATATAAAACAGATAAACATAAGGGAAGGTGGGTGTGCCTGTAAAGAACTACAACGACTACAGTAAGCGTCGCACAAATCTTTTCTGGGACGCAATTTGTCGCTAGGAGTCGACGCACAGCAATACTAAAGTTGACAAAAAGTAAAAAAATTGTGATAATCTAATCACTAAATAAAAAACAAAAAAAGATGTCTGAACAATACTCAAACACTAGTGAACAGAAACTCAATTCTCATCAGATTATTACTGCATGGAATGAAAAGCTAAGCACTATAGATGCAGCCTCGGACCCAGAGTGGTGGCGTAACAACGAGGAATTATCTAATGTAAAATTTGCTGCGCGCGAAGCATTACTGCACGATGAAACCGACGATGAAGCATTAGCAATGTATGCCGCAACGATGTTTGACGAGGCACAATTGAGAGATAAAACAGATCCAAATTTCGACATTGATGTTTTACCAACCCTTGGTCATATGGTTGGAGAAGAACGCGTCATAGGTGCGCTTAAAGCAGAGGCCACTAATGGCGTTCTACACCAATTGTTGCTGTCCGGACTAGAGCGTGAAGCCACAAAGCACAGGCCATATTATGCGCCATCGCTCAAACTAGCGCAGCAAGCACTTGGGCTCGACTCCATGACTGAATTGCTTGGAGGCAATGGTGATTTTGGTGATGCTGTAAAGCAGTATGCGCAAACGGAGCCAGGTGTACGGTCAATTCGTTTTGAAGACAACCCATACCAAGAGGGACTGAGCTGGTCAGAACAACAGCAGACAAATCAAGAATGGATGGCGGACGCACTAATGTTGCAGCATGATTTAGAAAAAGATGAAGCGCTAAACTACGCATTCGCCTGGGCGCGCGAAAGTGATGATGAGAAGGTTAGCCATTTGTTTGAAATTGCCGATACATTCGGAGCAGAACGATTGCGGAAAATCACAAAAGAAACTGGAATAGTAGGAATAGATAAATATTCAATACCTCAACTTGAACGAATGGAGCAGTTTGCTACAAATCCGTGGGAACTAAAAAAGACGCTCGATGATAAAGACGTAACAGTCGTATTAACAAACAGAGTTGGTGATCATAACGGGGTTATGAGGGGAATCGCTGGTGATGTCGATGACAGACATGAACGAACCTTGTTTTTTGAAGTTAGCAATTTTGACGACATAGCTGAGCGAATGCTGTCGCTAAAGAAGGCCGACATTAAACCGTCAACTGCGATTCTAGCGGCTCATAGCGCTGAGGGGCGATTTATTGTTTCAGACTATCGTGAACCTGGCCAAAAACGAGGTGATGTTGCAACGGTCATGGGGCGACGAATGGTGGACCAGGTAGTCGATAGCGGCGAGCTTGAAGACGGTGTCACTGCCTATGCGATTGATGGTATGCGTGGAGTGGCTAGATTAATTAACGACTGCATGAAGCCGAGCCGAGGACTAACAGACTCACCTCAAGACAAGAGTAGAGAAAAAATCATATTTCAGTCTTGCCATCTAGCGGCTGAAGTCGATGCGAAAGACGTCGATGACACGGGAAATGAAGTAGTAACTGGCAAAACTTCAGTAGTTCGGAGTTTAGCTCAATTGCTCGCTAGTCAAAAAATTAACAGCCCAATCGACATATACGGCGCCAGCTCGGGTATGCAAATGAATCCTACTGAAAATGGCGTTAAATTTACTGGTCAACCAACAGGAGGTATGGGCATGGATAGGTCTGAAATGTGGGCAACCAAGGTTAGTGTTGAGTTGCCAGAAGGTGATGAAGATGTTTGGCGAGTTGACCAGTCTGAAGTAAAAGACGTAGCACTCAGGAGTTAAGGTGAATCAATAACCGTGTGCGCAATGAGGCTATAAAGAGTTCAGATAGATGTCTCAAACACAAAACACAGTAAACTAGCTGCTTGCTATTAAAAACTCACTACCTGTCATTTAACAGAGGTGTATAATGATTACCACATGAGAAATAACTTTGTGACCGTACTAATTTCTGAGATTCGGCGTTTCAAGCAAACTCAGCTCAGATGAAATATCTGGCTGTTAAAGTATGTAGTACTGGAATCTAACCGGGTGATATGCGTATAATAAATCGCACCAAACAGATAGGAGTAACAACAACGTGACAACTGAACATGTAGCAATTATTCCAGATGGCAATCGACGGTGGGCTAAGCAGCACGGTATCAAAGCAGATAAAGATATATATAACGCAGGTGGTGAACGAACCGCCGAAGTGCTAGAAGCGTGTTTCAAAAAGGATGTAAGGCACGTTAGTGTTTGGGTAGGTTCACGTTCAAACTTAATAAACCGGCCGAAAAGGTTCGTCGAAGAGCTAGAAAATTTATATAAGACGAAAGTAGCCGAGCTGGCTGAGCATCGCATGATACACGAACACGACGTACTAATTGATGTTGTCGGTGAATGGCGAGAACTATTGCGACCAGACGTATCAGCAGCGCTACAGAACGCTATGGACACCACCCAGCAATACAATGAACGAGTGTTGACGATTCTGGTTGGCTACGATGGTCAGCGGGAGAGAGGAGCGGCGGTCCAAAGTCTGCTAGAGTCTGGCGATGATGCCCCGGACGATCTAGAAGACGCATCTGAACTCCTGCGCAAACATTCCTGGACAGGCCAATTACCAGAAGTAGATTTGGTTATTCGAACGGGCGCTTGGCAGGATCCTCACAATAGCGCCGGATTTATGAGCTTACTTACAAATGAATCGCAGTATGCGTTTCCAGAGGTGCTGTGGCCAGACTACACGGCTGAGATGCTTGGTGATACTCTGGATGATTTCAATCAGCGTGAACGTCGCAAAGGCGCGTAGTTGGTGCTCCATTTTGCCGGTGGATGTCGCAGCGGTATGGAAGATTGCGCTTACGAAAGCGGCTTGAGATAAAGGCGTGCCGTCCTGCAGAGACCTAATCGGCAATTCTCTCAGCCAACAAATACCAGCCGAATAACAGAGTGATAGCTACAATTTAAACTTGACGATAACAGCTGGAACAGTCTAGAATGTTAAAAATAAACATAAGCCTATTGACATTTATTAAATTATGAGTTATAGTTCGTATGTATTAAAAAATAAAAAATACATTTAAACAAATAACAAATAAACAAAAAACCTTTAGGAGGGTAATTATGTTAAAAAGATCAATAATGACTATCGCAGTGCTTGCGCTAGTCGTCGGTGGAACTGCGTTTGCGCAGACAGATTCTACCGATTTATCACAAGATATTAATGCAGGTACGCTTGCAGCGGAGATTTTGGACAATACTCGTGCAACCGTTGCTAGTCCATCAGTTACGATGAGCGCGACCACCGCGTCATTCGACTGTGAAACATCGACCGGGACACTCGGTGTCAACACCGAACGGCTTTATGCCAGTAATCCAGGTGCTTCTAATAGTGGCTTTACATTAGACCTCGCTGCAACAGGCGGAGCAACAGACACATGGTCTGACGGCAGTAACGACTACGACTTTAATGAGCCAGGTGACTGTACTGATGACGGTGCAAGTGACACTGATTCGTTAGCAGGGCAGCTATCGGTTGACCCATCGAGCACAACTGCAACTTTGACTACTGATTGTACAAGCTGTACAACTACTGGTGTTACACAAGGTAGTGCAAGTGCTTTTGACGAAGGTACACTTGATTCAATTAACTTGTTAAACGCAGGTGAAACATCTGATGATGTATGGCGTGCTTATCTTACTGATATCGCACTATCACAGTCAATCCCAGCAGAGCAGCCAGCAGGTACTGACTACAACCTCAACTTGACTATGACCATCACCGCCCAGTAGCATATAGCTAATGCTAAAAACACAAATAGCACACAAGCTAGCAGTTTTAACCACCGTACTAGTTGCCGTTCTGGCACTAGGCGGTGGTGTTTTTGCTGTCCAGTCGGGTAGTATCGGCGGCGAACCCGCTAACCCACGTGCAGACAATCCGCGCACAGAGTCTATCTTTATATATGAACTACAGCCAGGCGAGGTCGCAGAAGATGCAATTCGACTCATCAACAATGCTGACGAATCAAGAACGTTGCGTGTATATCCAGTAGATTCACTCGTATCTAGTGGTGGAGCATTTGGTTGTGAGCAGCGTGTAGATGAACGCGATGAAGTCTCTAGTTGGATTGAACTAGCGCAGGAGGAAGTGGTGCTTGAACCGCGATCCACACAAGAAATAGCTTTTACTGTAACTGTGCCAGAGACTGCTTCTGTTGGTGAACAAAATGGCTGTATCGCTATTGAAGGAGTTGACGAGGAACCAGAAGATGTAACTGAAAACATATCTATAAACTTTCGTTCGGCAATACGTCTTGCAGTAACTGTTCCTGGTGATATTAAGCGTGAATTATCAATAAAATCATTAACTGTCGACCAGAACGATGACCAAATTCGTGCTACACCGGCATTTACCAATACTGGTAATGTATCGCTAGACACAGATGTAAATGTAAAACTAAATTCTGTATATGGGCGCACTATCGCAGCCGACAACAACACCTTTCCAATTATAGCCAATATAGGAGAGGCGTCGTTTAACATAAACTTCGATAAACCATACTGGGGCGGATTATACGAAGTGACCGCCAGGGCTAGCTATGGCGCAGACGGAGAATCAGGCGAGACTGATACGTTGTCTCAATACATATGGGTTATGCCGGAAACAGGTGCGTTAATCGTCGAAGTCGGCGTGTTGGTGTTACTGCTCGGCCTATTGATCTGGATGCTATGGCGACGACACTCACGCAAGAAGATGCAGAACAACTGGCAATCATATGAAGTGGCAGAGGGTGACACGTTACCTGCAGTGGCCGAAAGCTACGGCGTATCGTGGAAGAAACTAGCCAAAGTGAACAAACTGTCGCCACCATATGCGCTGGAATTAAAGCAGTCTATCTTGGTGCCTCCGGTTACCGACAACACCACTGGCTCTGATGAACCACAAGACGTAGAAGAAGACAACAATCAAGACATTGACGAAGACGATAACGAATAGGTAGGTCGCGCATGCAGTTAATGCGCTCACAATCCGCAGGGTGGATCTGGCGCATAGCGTTTTCATTTGCCGTGTTGCTGGTGTTGTCGCTGTTTATCCGGACTACGAGTGTTAGTGCGTCGCAAACATCGCTGAACCTTCAGATACTACCGATAGACTGCCAGTTCGAAATCATTGATGATGGTCAGAATACTATTCGCTACATTACTCCTGAAGAGTGTGGCCAGGTAGTTGAACCAGAACCTGAAGAGCCAAGCCCTCAGCCCTCGCAGCCAACTATTACTCAAAACGAACCAACTGGTGCACCATTTCAGTTTGCAGTACCAGAAGAAGACGCACCGATATCTAGTCAAGATGAATCAGATGAAGAAGAGGGGCAGTCAGCCGATGAACCGTTCGAACCGCTGGCTAGAGTCATCGTACTCGGAGAATCGATGGTAGAGCGCGCTACATCCCCATCAGCTGTGATTACAGCAAGTATTGTTGCTGTTTTGGCGGTGACGGATGCGTTTGTACTAAACTCGACAATAACAAATAGAGTCAAGAAAACTGCTCAATGGCTGTCGCGTAGATGGCGACGATAGCGATCCCGTACAAAATATACCGTCAATACAGTAAAGGCACTACCGACGGCAGCAACTGTTAACTGCTGAGAAGCATCTAGATAGTTTTGTTCAAACTCCGGGGATGATTTGTATATAAGCTGCCAGTTGCGACCAGCAACCTCAATGGTGTCAATGGTGTCAATTTTAGGCTCATCGTTTTGAGGATTTACTTGATAGAGTTGCGGGTCAGAGTTTATATCAGAGACGGTTAACGATATTTCTTGATCAAGGTAGGCAGTGAATCGACCGAACAAGTCTTGGGCGTTAAATACAGCCGCCACATGGCCAACTATTAGCTGTTTACGTGCTGTGGTTGTTTCTGGAGTAGTCGTATTTTCGTAAATAGGTAAATATATCTGAAATCCAGGGTCTTTGCTGTGAACTAACGCCACAGGACCACTATTAGCAGTGGTTCCAGTGACTGTGGCGTTGTTTAGAGCTGTTGTTCGGGCTGGTTCGCTAGACAAATTGAAGCCAGTTGCCGGAGTTCGTCCAGATGAAACTGATACATACCGAGCGATATTGTAAGTGTCAGCAGTTGAGTTAAGTTCAGGAAATATTTCGAAGTTTTCTGCGTATTCGTCACCTGTGGATGTGTCGCTACGAACAGAGGCTAAAAATTCATCGAGTTGTTCAGGTTCAACTTGTTCAACATAAGCGAGGGCGGCCACTCCTGGGTAGATATCAAACGTTCGTTGGTTTTCAGTAAATGTTTGCCATCGTGCGTTATTTATATCGTCCACGCTATAAAAGTATGCGCGTAAAGAGTAAAGGGCGTCGTTGTAGTGGGATAGTCGTTTAACAATTTGATCAGTTGTTTGGATGGTTATTTCGTTAAATCGGGTTTGGGCGTCAGATAGCTGATCATTTTTCACATATTGCCAGCCAAAAAAGGTCAGCAGTACTGATAATATAATTAACAAAGCAGAAATTACATCTGTTAACTGTTGTCTATGACGAGATGGTGCGTTATTTTTCATGATGCTAGTGCTTAACAGTAGTATAGCAGCAGCATAATTAGTCAAGAAAACTGTTGCTTTGACAAGTCTAATATGCTATTGGCTAATAGCTACTTTATATGAGGTAGCACTTGTTGTTTATAAGCGATTTATCATTCATAAGCGACGCACTTTAACAAGCTAGATACTTTTTGTTTGCTGCATGACAGTTTTTAGTTAATCTTGGTGTAGCTGGAGTAGATAAGCTTGCAAAATTAACATTCCATACGTCATATGGTGGAGAGCCGGATATAGGAGCTGGATTAATCTATAATCCAATTGACGAGTACACACATGTTGAGAACTCAGGTTTGCAAGTAGGTGATCAAATTAGCTTTGCTGGGTATGACGATGATGCGATTGTCACCGCGGAAGTAGTGCCGTTTCCTAAAAGTATGACAATTGGGGAGCCTGTACCCGGCTCTCCGGGAGTTCACTTTAGTAAACAGGAGGGTATACCAGAGGCAAAGCACACGCTGCTGACACAGTTTGTAAAGGAATTTATAAAAGATACGGCCGATGATGAAGAGAGGTATGTAATGCTTGGCATGAGCTATGCGGGTACTGGAGAAAATGGCTTTGAGATGTCACCTGACCCAAATAGTGTAGGGCGAGCCAATAGTGCCTATTTGCTAGCGCGAGTTATCGAAAATTAAATATTAACCAGTTAACTTCCGATGGAGGGTTTTGGTCTGCTATAATTCAATGCAGTAAACCATAAGCAGAAATTATTGGTATGGAAAAGATTAGAGAAACTGGATACAAAATCGTGCGTAATAAATATCTCCAAATTGGACTATTTGTAGTAGCTATCACGCTGCTAGTTGTTGGTTTTGTCGTGCTAAGCGGATCAGAAGAGAGCGACAGCAACAATCAGACCGACGAATCCAGAGATGCAAGTGTTCAAAAAATATCAAATGATACTACAGTATTGCGCGCTGACGGTAAGTATGACGAAGCAGAAGCGCAACTCATCGACTATTTGGATCAAGACGAATTGAGCGCTGAACAGCGTTCAAGCGCAACAGAGCAATTGGCCGGGATATATGCAGATACTGAACGACCACAAGAGGCAATAGATTTACTCGAGGAGTTTATTGCAAATAATGAGCCTACAGAAGGTGCATATAGTATTTTGGCTGGCACAAATCTATTGCTAGACAATAAAGAAGAAGCCATTCGATATTATAAACTTCAACTTGAATCAATGGACTCTGAAGACGTTTTATATGAGGTTGAATCTAGTGAATTAAAGCAATATATAGAAGAATTAGAGAATGAAGATTAGAGTAAAAACTCTTCTTAAAGCATTAGCCTTAGCTTTGCCAGTACTGGCTTTAGTTTTAGTGAGCTCTGTTGATGCACAGTACTTCGGTCGCTCAGCGTATAGAGGCTACTTCTCAGGGACTTATGATGCCTATGGTACTTATGTATTCCCGCAAGGCTCAAGTACCGGTGTTACTAACTCTAGCGTAACCAGGACTTGTGGCGGAAATACAAGAGGCAACGGTGGACTAGCGGTGACAAGTTCGGCAGGCTTCAAGGGAACAATTAATAGTCGTTTAGGTAGCAGTAATAGCCAGTTGCAAACTGGTGCCGCATTTATTCTTAACACTATGCTTGGTATTAGTGGGTCAAGTGCTAGCCGAAACCCAGGCAGTGCAGATGCTGACGGAAACGGTGAAAACGATCTTACGCAGTGGAACAGGCTAGTCGATGATTACACGGCTGCTGGACTGATTGATTACAATGTCTGTGATTATTTTCCAAACAATTTCGATAACTCCTTTTATCAAGGCACAAAATCAGGAACTAATCCGAATGATGATTCTTTTTATAACCAAAACGGTAGTGAGTATCAGCTTTCAATAATAGTTTATGACCCAAATGATCCTACCCAGATTTTATTTCAAGTAAAACAAAACTGTGGAAACCCTGCCGGCAACCTTAGACCCTTCAAGGAAATTAACACTAATGAGCCCCCGGTAGGAAGCTTTACGACTATTGGCGGAGATATCTGCAGGATCCAAGGTTGGGCGTTGGATGAGGATTATGCCGGTTCAATCAGAGTTGCAATCCGTCGAGATTCTAGTAGTGGAACGGCCTTGTTTAATGGTCAGGCGAATAGGTCAACACCGGACCCACCGCGCAGCTACAGAGACCTCGGTTACAACAACAATGGCTTTTTGATAAACCTCCCTGACAGCTACAAGGACGGCCGGACTTATACGATTTATATGAATATGGTTGACGTTGATAGCAGTGGTAGTAGTAACGGTAATTTCCCGACGTTGCCGAGTCAAACTATTCGCTGCAATCCTCTAACGTATGATTTGAGTATTACTAGTATCACTGGCGTACCAGGCCCAAATGCTGACCCTGGTACCAGCGGGACGGCACGAGTTACCGTGCGAAACTCAGGTAATGGTGCCTCTAGCCCTAGTCCCGGCTCGGTACGGGTTGCTCGGCGAGTTTATCGAGTTCCGGGCAGTAATATTAGCGGCATCCCCGTCACACAGCCAGCGATAATCGGTGCGAATAGCAGCAGGACGTTTAGCGTTAGCTGGAGTATACCAAACGACGATGTCATCCCCGATCAATACTGTGTGGCAGTTAGTGTCTATAATCATGAAGGAATTACAAATGGCGCTATTACCAATAGCGGTCGGTTGCGTCAGGTAGCATGCGAAGACATATACACCTACGACATTACCGATATAGGCATTAGCGCAGGCTTGCCCACATACCTTGACCCAGGTCAAACCGGCACCTCGCGCATTGTAGTCAGAAACTCAGGTGACGGTAGTTCTCGAACCAGGTATCATTGCGGGAGTCCAAGCCAAGCACCTAGAGTGGCTCGAAGATTATTCAGAGCCTCTGATAATTCGACTGTTGGAGGTGTTCCGGTGTCAAATTGTATCGTAATTGGAGCCGGAGGATCAGCTAGTTATAACTTGAATTGGCAGATACCGACTAATGCAACAGCTGGTGAAGAATACTGTGTCGCTGGAAGAGTTCATGAACCAGAGGGAGTTACGAACGGTAGAGTTACCAATTCAGGCTCTGTTTACAGGCAAGATTGCGGCACTGTAACAGCTGCACCGTACTTTGGAGTTGATCGTGGCAGTATATTTGCCGGACTAGAAATGGGCAGTATTAGCCCTGGAACTGACGAGGCTTTTATAGCTACTAAATCATCAACTTCAACCGGTGATTGGATTGGTGGAGTTAGTGAATTTGCCGCATTAGCCTTGGGCGAAATCAGCGGGTTCTCAAGTACTGTCGATATAGCACAAGTGGTAAATACGAGCGATGGCCCTAATAATCGTGTGTCTCGACTAACGTTTGCCAACACGCCGGGAACGGGAAATTTCGGAGAGCCTTTATATCTACAGGCAGATGTGTACACCCTTTATAATGAGTATTTCGATGCGTCCTTAGATGAGCATGCAGTAATAACTGGCGGTAGCGAGAGACCAACATTCACAAGCTTTAGGCCGTTTTCTTCAGATTTGGGCTACATGATATACAGAGTTGATGGCGACCTGGATCTTGCAAGGTCGACCACTTCTATTGATTTTAGTTCTGCAGGCGGCGTTGATAATAGTCAAGACATACTTATCTTTGTTGATGGTGACGTCGAAATTCAGGGCAATATTCTTGCCTTTAGTGACAGCGGCTATAGTTCGGTTGATGACATTCCAAGCTTTACCGTAATTGCTACAGGCGACATCAACATTAGAGATAACGTTACTCGTATGGATGGAACCTATATCGCTTATGGTGACTTTAATAGCTGTGTTAACCAGACAGAGCTATCAACATCTAGATGCAACCGGCAACTAGAAGTTAACGGAGTTGTTGCAGCCAATCGCTTTTTACTGAAGAGAACCTATGGTAGTACCAACCGTGCAAACCCAACGGGAGGAACCAATCCGGCTGAAATATTTAGAACTGCCCCAGAGGTGTACTTATCTGCTCCACCAAGCCCAGGTGCTAACCTACCAGGTGTAACCAGTTTGGTTGACTTGCCGCCGCTGTTTTAGCGGTTGTGAGGCTTAAAACGCTTATGATACTATTGTCAGTAGAGAAAATTATATGAAAATGTTATCAAATTTATCGGTGGGCACGGATTTCATTTCGATTGATGTTGGTTCAACATCAATCCGTGCGTTAGAGTTAAAGGGCAGTAGTATGCCTAAGTCTTTAGCTCGGTACGCAGCAGCACCTATTCCAGATCAAATATCACGTAGCGATGCACCAGAAGATCGGCAAAAATTAGCGAGTGAGATTAGAAAATTACTTGATGACAGTGGATTTAAGGAAGAAAATGTTGTAGTTGGCATCCCCTCTGGTCGAGTGTTTGCTACTGTTGTCGATTTTCCAAAGTTACCAACGAAGGAACTGCATAAAACAATTACATATCAACTAGACAATCACATCCCGTCATCAATCGACGAAGTTAAAGTTGATTGGTCAGTACTGGGTGATTCTCCCGCAGGCAACGACAAGGTGGAGGTTTTGATTGCAAGCGTCGGCAATAAATTTGCGGAAGATAGGCTTGATCTGTTCGAAAGTATTGGACTCAACGTTGTTGCATTAGAACCTGACGCGTTAGCGCTGGTGCGGTCTTTAGTGTCTTATAGTTATGCAGGCTCAGCACTTCTGCTCGATATCGGTTCAAACGCAACTGACTTAGTAGTAGTCGACAACCAAATGCCTAAACTAATTCGTTCATTGCCGATTGGTGGTTCAAATTTTGTAAAATCTGCATCTCAGAATCTGAATGTAGATGACGAGCGTGCAAATGAATTCGTATACAAATTCGGTCTTAACACCGGTAAGCTCGAAGGCCAAGTTGCTCGAGCACTGCAACCGACAGTTGATTCGTTAACGAGTGAAGTGAATAAATCTATAAAGTTCTTCTCTAATAGATACAAACGTGAGCGAATTGATAAGATTATTGTCACCGGTCGCGCCTCTACAATTCCGAACCTGGCATTGGAAATCGCTAATGCTACCGGCACTCAGGTAGAAATTGGCAATTCATGGCAAAACGTTAACTACCCGCAGAGTCAGTTAAATCAGTTACAGCAAATTGCAAACCATTTTACTGTAGCGATAGGGTTAAGCTTGAGGACTGAGCAATGATTTCCCTAAACTTACTTCCAGATGTAAAAAAACAATTTTTAAAAGCACAAAGGATACGGAATTTAATTTTTACCTTTTCGTTGATAAGTGGTGCAGTTGCAATAGGGCTTGTGATTTTAGGTTTTGTTGGTGTATTAAGTATGAATTACAGAATAGATCGAAATAGCGATGAAATTACAGACTTACAGGAGGAATATTCTGGAATTGATAATCTGAGTAAAATTCTAACTGTTCGCAATCAGGCCGATTCACTACCCGGCCTTCATGATGATAAGCCAGTTGTATCACGGTTGTTTCGACTTCTGAGTATAACCACCCCTGAAGAAGTTGACCTAAGTGAAGTGGTTATTGATTTTAATGAAACGGATATAGAAATAACTGCGAGCACCGATGCATTCAACAGCGTAAATGAGTATGTTGATACGTTGAAAAATACGTCATTTTCGAGCGGCGAGGCTAAAAACCAGCAGGCGTTTAGTGGAATCGTCAGTGAACAAGGTGTCAACAACGATCAAATTAGGGTTACCATTGTGATGTCTTTTGAATCGGCAATATTTGATTCTGCGAATGACGTAGAATTTATAGTGCCTGACATTGAAACGACACAGTCAGAGCGTCAAAAGCCACTGTTTAATGATCAGTCTGGTGAAGAAGAGGGTAATGATGGCTAAACAACAGCATAAATCAAAAAAACATTTTCAAATTGAAAAGACCAAACGAAATGTGTTCGCGATAGTGGTAATTGCATCAGTCATATTGTCGTCTTCAATCGTTGTCGGTAAATTTGTATATGACTGGTCGCGCTTTAATTTTAGAGTGCTTTCCGCCCAGTCAGAAACAATCGATATATTAGAGACCAATATCGATAATGCCGAAGGTCTTATCAATGAATACCGTGCTTTTGCTGGCGCCTCAGATGTGGAGCCGGAACAAATATTAGACTCACTACCTGCAGCGTATGACCTGAGCGCCTGGAACAGTTCATTGCAGTTTTTGGTTGGTCTCAACTCTTTAGGTCTAGAGAGTGTTAGAGGTGACGACTTATCACTTGATGCAAATGAAAGCTCAACTAATCCACAACCAGAAGAATTTGAGTTTGGGATTGAAGTAAACGGTAGTTATTCGGATATTCGGTCGTTTATTGATGACCTCAACCGAAGTATTCGCCCAATTACTCTAGATGAGCTAACTATTTCAGGTACACCTGATAATATTACGCTTGAAGCTAGTGGCCGTACATTCTACCAGCCAGCGCAGAGCCTAGAATTTAGCAGCGAGGAGGTCCAGTAGTGTTAAAACAATCAGAAATAGCAACAATTATTCTCATAGCAGGAATATCTCTTGCGGCGAGCTTCTTTCTTGCTAACTTAATTATCAATCCCGGTCAGAGATCTGAACAAGTGTTAAACGTTCAAGAAATTGATGACACATTTCCAGAAATAAACTCTGATATATTTCCGGAAGACAGCTTAAACCCAACACAGCAAGTTAGAATTGACGGCGATAACCCAGACATACCATTTCCGCAGTCTGATGATTGAGGCGGCTATTTGCGCATGAGTGTACTGGCGGCAGACTCACAAGATAAAATACTCGACGAACTTGTTAAACAGGAAGTTCTTACTAGGGCAGAGCTAGACAAACACAAGGCTGCTGCCAAAAATGATAGTAAGAATATTATAGCCTATCTCGAAGAAGAAAATGTTGTCGCTGAAGAACAACTGACACACGCTCATGCAGAGGCGGCGGGGTTGCCGTACGTGAATCTCTCAGAAACAGTAATCGATCCAACAACGCTCCACCTACTTCCCCAAGAAGTGGCAGAAAGGTTTATGGCGGTTCCGCTCGGAACTATGGGCAACCGGTTGGTAGTAGCGATGCTTGACGCCAATAACGTTCAGGCGGCAGACTTTTTGAGCCAGAAAATCGGCCAGCCAATTAAGGTCTATATGGCGTCAGAGTCTGGTATCCACAATGTATTATCCCAGTACACCACCAATCTAGAGCGCGATCTAGGCGGCGTGATGGCTAAAGAGCCGGATGAGGGTAAAGAAGGAGAAAAAGCTAAAGGTGCTGGTGGTCGCGGCAAAGATATCAAAACAATTGTCCAGGATTCTCCAATATCAAAAGCATTAAACACTATATTAGAATATGCAGCTAAAACTCGAGCTAGCGATATACATATAGAACCGCTCGAAGATGCGCTAAAGATTCGCACCCGAATTGATGGTGTGATGCGTGAAATTATGCGGTTGCCTAAATCTGTAGAACCAGCTCTTGTGTCCAGGGTTAAGATTTTGTCAAACCTGAAAATCGACGAACATCGCGCACCACAAGATGGACAATTTACGGTAAAGGTTGGTGATAACGAGATCGATCTCCGTATCGCTATCAGCCCTGTGGTATGGGGTGAGCAGGTGGTAATTCGTTTGCTCGATAAGTCTGGCACTAGCCTAAAGCTCGAAGCAATGGGCTATGCCGGCCGAGCATTGCGTGCAATTCGAAAGGGTATCAAACAGCCAAACGGAATGGTGCTGACCTCTGGGCCGACTGGCTCCGGAAAGTCTACATCTTTGTATGCACTAATCCAGGAAATTATGAGCGACGAGATAAATATTGTCACGCTTGAAGATCCGGTTGAATACAAAATGCAAGGTATCAATCAAATTCAGGTAAATCCAGAAGTAGGACTTAGTTTTTCGAGCGGATTGCGTTCAATCTTGCGTCAAGACCCAGATGTGGTGATGGTTGGTGAGATTCGTGATGCTGAAACGGCTAACCTCGCTGTGCAAGCGGCACTAACAGGACACCTAGTGTTTGCGACGCTACACACCAACTCGGCTGCAGGCGTGCTACCTCGTCTGCTAGATATGGGTGTCGAACCGTTTTTGATTGCCAGCACAGTTAACACAGTGATCGGTCAACGATTGGTGCGTAGGATTGCCGATGAAGGCAAGGAATCGTATGAATCAGGTAAGGTCGAGACTACTTCGATCAAAGAAACACTCGGGGATATATTACCCAAAGATAAAACGAAATTTGAGGAAATTAAAGATGATTTAGGTTACGACGATTTGCCCCTAGCCGACCAAAACGCTTATACTTTGTACAAAGGGGAGGACACAAAGAAAACCCCTGGCGGCTACAAAGGTCGAGTTGGTTTGTACGAGGTAATGGACGTCGATGAATCAATCGAAGAATTAATCTTAAAACGTGCTGCATCAAGCGAGATCCAAAAGAAAGCACAGAAGAATGGAATGTTAACTATGCGTGAAGATGGCTACCTAAAAGCACTCAACGGACTGACTACGCTAGACGAAGTTAACCGTGTTGCAGCTATCGATAGCGCATAAAAACTAAGGGAGGGAAAATGGCAGACCAATCAACACCACGAATCGAAAACCTACTAGACGAGGTGTTAAAACGCGATGCGTCTGACCTTCACTTGCAGGTTGACTTACCACCAATGATTCGTGTCGACGGAAAACTAGCACCAGTTCCGGCTGCGCCAGTGCTTGATGAACAAATGGTTGAAGCGCTGGTATTTACAATCCTGGACGAAGACCAGAAAGAAATTTTATTAAAAGATAAAGAATTCGACTTTTCATTTGCCTTTGGTGATTTGGGACGGTTTCGTGTTAATGCATTTCATGAGCGAGGTAACCTAGCAGCAGCATTACGTTTAATTCCGACCCAGATTCGTTCACTAGAAGAACTAGGGTTACCAAAAACAGTGAAAACGTTCTCTGAATATCCACGAGGGCTTGTGCTAGTAACAGGTCCGACTGGTTCTGGTAAATCTACGACGTTGGCCGCAGTGCTTGATAAGATTAATACCGAACGCAGCGAACACATCATTACTATAGAAGACCCGATTGAATATACCCATAAATCTAAAAAATCTGTGGTAGCTCAGCGCGAAGTGCACTATGACACCTACTCTTTCGCGGCTAGTTTACGTTCTAGTCTGCGCCAGGACCCAGACGTAGTGCTGATTGGTGAGATGCGTGACCTCGAGACCATTAGTGCCGCAATTACAATCGCAGAAACCGGTCATCTGGTGTTCGCGACACTTCACACTAACTCTGCGAGTCAGTCGATTGATCGTATGGTCGATGTGTTTCCAGCTCACCAGCAACAGCAAATTCGCACACAGCTTAGTAATATTTTGATGGGAATTTGCTCACAGCGACTGATTCCAGCAATTGGTGGTGGTCGGGTGGCTGCAGCAGAAATTCTAGTTGCAACCCCTGCAGTTCGCAATATTATTCGTGAAGGCAAAACACATCAGTTAGAGGCGGTGATCCAAACCGGCGCCGAACACGGCATGCAATCGATGGACAGGACACTAGTGGACATGATTCATGCCGGCACTATTAGCTACGATGAGGCTAGGGTGGTAGCAGTAGATATCGAAGAACTTGACCGGATGATGAGAGGCTAATTTATGAAAACTGTAATAAGGAAGATGGCGACAAATAATAAATCAAATTTCGGAAGCCAAACCCCAGGAGTCAAGCTATGTTGACGTTTGAATACAGCGCAAGAGACGTAAACACTGGAGAAAAGGTATCATCAACTGTTCAGGCGCAAAGCGAAGCGGCGGCAGCAAAGCTTCTAAATCAACAGGGTTTAGCGCCGCTAGACATCCGAATGGAAGGCGACAAAAAATCTTTGTTTAGTCGGAGTAAGGTTAAAACTAAAGACAAAGTTATCTTTTTCCGCCAGCTGTCGACGTTGATTAATGCTGGTCTACCGCTAGTGCAGAGTCTTCGAACGGTGGTCGATCAAATCGATAACCCAGCTTTTGAGAAAGTCTTACTCGACATTATTGCGAGCGTAGAGGCAGGTAATACATTTTCCGCATCAATGGAGGAGTATCCCAAAGTATTTAATGATGTGATGGTGAGCCTAGTGGCAGCCGGTGAGACCTCCGGTACGCTCGACGAGGCTCTAGAACGAATTGCAATTCAAACGGAGCACGATGCAGAAATTGTCTCAAAAGTCCGCGGAGCAATGGTCTATCCAGCGATTGTACTGCTGGTTATATCTGGGGTAGTTATCTTCATGCTTACTAGTGTCCTGCCACAAGTGGAGATACTTTACGACGATCTTGGTCAAGAACTGCCATTTGTAACCAACGCATTGCTATTCCTGGCGAATATATTGATTGGATTTTGGTGGGTAATAATAGGAGCATTGGGTGTAGGGGTGTTTTTCGCTAAACGATATTTCGAGACAGACAGCGGGAGACGGACACTAGACACTATAAAGCTATCAGTGCCATTGTTTGGTCCAATGTTCCGGAAGCTATATATGGCTCGATTTGCCCGAACTGGCGGTACGTTGCTCGGTAGTGGTGTACAGATGTTGCCGATGTTGAGTATTACCGGGAAAGCAGTTAACAACGTAATAGTCGGTGATGAGATCAGAGATGCAGCGGAGAAAGTAAAAGGCGGCAAAGCGCTATCAGATAGCCTGCAGGGCAGTCCACACGTGTTAGATTTGGTGCCACAAATGATTCGTATTGGAGAGCAGTCAGGTTCAATTGACGGCATGATGAACAAAGCTGCAGATTTTTATGAAAAAGAACTTGATAACCATATCCAGGCAATTTCAACCACAATTGAACCTGTTTTGATGGTGGTTTTGGCGTTGGTGGCAGGTACGATGGTGGCGGCGATTCTATTCCCGGTCTATGGTTTAGTTGGTAGCAGCGTTGCTATATAAAAACCTATACACTTGCAAGACTTGCAATTGACAGTGTAAAATAAACACTAGCATTAAAAAACAATTGTTTCAAGAAAGGGTGGCCATGAAACTACCAACACTAAAAAATAAAGACGGATTCACAATCATCGAGGTTGTGCTAGTCCTCGCAATTGCAGGTTTGATCTTCTTGATCGTATTCCTTGCGTTGCCAGCACTACAGCGTAACCAGCGTGACACACAGCGACGTAACGACGTTGGACGTGCACTAACTGCAGTTACAAACTATTCTGCCAACAACAATAACGCCGTACCTGAGGATCAGTCTGAAGTTGATGTGATACTAGATGATTACTTAAATATTGCCGATGATGATTTCGCTGACCCAAGCGAAGGCGACTATCCTTTGACATATGGTGGACCGGCTGACAGTACCGGCTACGACCTTGGCACCATGTACTACGAAGATGGTACTCGTTGTGGAGATGGCGGAATTCCTGACAGCGATCACGGGGATGGCACCGCGGTAGGAAGTCGAACGTTCACGGTCTCAACCACACTTGAAGGTGGTGGTGTCTACTGTCAAGACAACCGTTAATCTGAGCAATCAGGTTGCAAAAAGCGCTCGGGCAACCCGAGCGCTTTTGCTTTATAATAATATGTAATGATTTATTTGGTTGTTATAATTCTCGGTCTAACCTTCGGCAGTTTTGCTGGCGCACTTGTCACTCGTTTGAAATCTGGTGAAGACTTTGTCAAAGCGCGTTCGCGTTGCGACAACTGTAGTCACGTACTTAACTGGAATGATCTTATACCGCTCCTGAGCTGGCTGAACCTTCAGGGTAAGTGTCGCTACTGTGGCGATCAAATATCTACATTTAACCCGTTAATAGAACTGACGATGCTAGTGCTGTTTATAGCTACTGTCTGGCAATGGGATTTTATGTCTGATATGGCGTGGCTGCAGTTGGTGTTGTGGTTGTCAATTGTGGTGTGCATGGTGGTAATTTCTGCATATGACATTCGCCACCAGCAAATACCGATGCCGGTGGCAAATGTGATGCTAGGCCTCGGGTTAACTTTGTTTGTAGTTAATCAGCTCAACTTTAATGCAATAGTTGCCGAATCCGCTTTACAGTTACTCGGGCAACTCGCTGCAGCTGTAAGCTTGATTGTGTTGCCATGGGCGGCGTCCAGAGGTAAGTGGATGGGGTCTGGCGATATGTTCCTAGCCGCGCTAGCAGGGCTCGTCATGACAGACCTAATCAGTAGCTTTGCCGCCGTGTTAAGTGGATTTTACCTCGGCAGTCTTTATGTACTACCTCTGATGGCGCTCGGCAAGGCCGATCGCAAGAGTAAAATTCCATTCGGGCCGTTCATCCTTAGTGGGATTTTCATTTGGTATGTATGGGAGCCTCATTTGCTGGAGTTTATTCGTCAAAATATACTGCTGATTTAACAGGAGCAGATGAGATGTCGCTTATGCTATAATTTCTGTAATGACTTCTATTAATAAATCTGGTTTCACCATTATTGAGTCAATGTTGTTTTTAGCAATAACTGCACTTGTGTTTGTCGTTGGATTTGCCGGTATTGGTTCACGGCTAGAGGCAGTTCGTTACACAGACTCCGTTAGGAATTTAGAGTCTGACGTAGAGACTGTACTTCGTAATACAGACGACGGTTTAAACCTACGACTACTCAATCAAGCTTGCTCTATTACGGGAGCCTCGCCTGTAATAGCAGAAACAGCTAGTGACAATCCGGTTGGTCAGCAGGAACAGTGTGCGGTTGCCGGAGTGGATGTAAACTTTGAAATTGACGAAACGAAGCGTGATTCGTTCACGACGAACTCGACTGCAATTGCAACGGGTCAGTATAGTGGTGGAGATTTTGAATTCTTCACACCCCGGCAGATTAATGACTCAAATTTTGATATTGTTCCGTATATCGTTAATGCATCTGAAGTTCCAGGTACGTTTGAAACTTACGATCTGCTGTGGGGCCTAGAGTATCGAGGGTATTATGATAATGCAGGAGGGATAGAGAATAGTGACATCTCTATCCGCTATATTCGCAGCCCAATCTCTACTCAAACGTATGTTTTTGAGAACAGCAGTGGTTCATTATCTCCAGTTGGACTACCAGTTAATATTTGTTTTATTGATACTAACGACAGAAGCGCCACACTAACAATTAGCTCAAATGCTAAGGTGTCGGTGGCTTACCAGAATGGGACATGTGACGTATGATGCGCCCAGGTGACACTCTAGTAGAGGTCTTGTTGGCAACGGTTGTCCTGTCAATTGTGTTGGCTGGTGCTTTCAGTTTAAGCAATAAAGCAATTCAAATTGGTCAGTCGTCAATTGAGCGCACAGAAGCAATTAATCTTGTACGAGATTATGCAGAAACGCTGCGATTTATTCATGCTACTGACGCAGCAGGTTACGGTCAAACTTGGGAAAATATAGTAGATGTCGCAAGTTCATCGAGCCCGTCATATCTCGACAATCAATACTGTGATATTTCACTGAGCAGTAGTCCTATTTATTTTGATTTCGAACAATTCGTAGCAGCAACAGGGGACACGACCCAGATTGTTAAAAATTTTAACAGTATTCCTGAAACCGGCGGCAGGCTGCAGTATGCTGACGCTACAGACAATAATGCAGATGATATATTTGCAGTATGGCTAGAAGTTTATGATCCTAATCCTGGTGTGGAATCAGTGTTAGACATTCACATTCGAGCATGTTGGGACAACATCTCAGGGAGCAATGTAAATCGAGTTGGCTCGGTGGTGCGGCTTAGCGAAACGAGGGACATATGAGCATTAAAGCCAACAACAATAAGCGCGGCTTCACTATGGTTGAACTGATGCTGGCGCTTGCGTTTTTCTCATTTATTTTAATGTTCGTGCTTAGTGGCTTCCTTTTGATTACTAGAAACTATAATCAGGGAGTAACGAGCAATCGAGTTCATCAGACTGGGAGGAATTTAATGGAGCGGATGGTTCGTGAATTTAGGCAGTCTGATTCAGAAGTCAAAACATACTCAACCGGCACAGAGAAGTATCTTTGTTACAGTGATGGCACGTATCTTTCATATGATGACACGCCTACGAATGACTCTAGAAGCGGCTCATTGAGGCGCACTGATCAGGATTTAACAGCTAATTGTGACTCATCGCTAGACGATGGCTCGATGTTTGATAGCTCTTCATCAGAAGCTGTCCTTACCCAGACTGACCTTGTGTCAGTTACGAACATTGAATTATCAGAACTTTCCAGTGGCCTTTACAGGTTAGAAATGTCGCTATCGAGCACAAATTTTCTCTTTGAGTCTGGTGAATTTGCAACCGATGCTGATGGAGACGGAGAAGATGACATTTGCACTATTGCTACCACTGGCGTTGAGTATTGTGACGTAGTAACACTAAGTACAGTCTTTACTACCAGATGACTGATTTAATAAGGTAGGTTATACTTATGGTAATAATGAACCAAAAAAAATACAAGACCAAGCCGGGTGCAATTTCAATGATAACCGTGATGCTGATGTCTATTATCTTGATGGTGTTAGTAATTGGTTTAGTCCAGATAATGCTAAATGAGCAGCGTCAATCATCAGACAACGAACTTACTAACAGGGCGTTTTACACAGCAGAAGCAGGTCTAGAGTCAGCGAGGCAGCATGTATCTGAACTGTCAGACTCAGAGGTTAAGCTCCTGGCAACACAGTCGCTGGCAGAAGCACCTTGTCTTGCTAATGATCCTGAATTATTAGGCGGTATTGGTGCTGCTTTAATTAGTGACGACAATTATGAAGCAGAAGTAGTCTGTCAGAAGGTCGCTGGAGTTGACGGAACTTATACTGTTGGACCTGATATCGGTATTAATAATGCAGTGAAATATGATCTCGGAACAAATAAAGACTCAGTTCGTTTTGACTGGGCGGTAAGAGACGGTGTTGAAAGTGAGACATTTCGATCAGATAGCTCGCTACCAGCTCAGTCGGTGTGGACATCACCCGCTGCTTTAAGGATTCAGCTTTACTGGTTTGAACCAAATATGCCGCGAGCAGACTTAAAGAATTCCTACAGTGAATTCTACGTACTTCCCGGTAATAGCGCCAACTCCCCCACCCATTCATTTAACGTTACGGATCAGCCAGTTCTAGCAAGGTGCAGTGTGGGTGCGTTCGAACAAAAAATGTGTTCAATAGAGATAAACAGCATACCTGCTAATGTTAATCGTATCTTGTACGTTCGAATGAGCTACCTTTATGAAAGTACTGAAGCCGACATAACTCCGCTCACGGGTGGACTCACAGATGATAGTCTGTCCGGTCAACTAAGGGTTGATTCGACAGGTCGAGTAGGAGATGTCTATAGACGAATTCAAGCTAATATCGACCTAGGCGACCCAGGTGACGTACCAAACTATACGGTGCTCGGTAATCAGATATGCAAATCCTTTGACATAACGGATAGGATTTCTGAGTTCGCTAGCATTAATGGCGGTTCGTCAATACTCGATGACTACTGCACAGCTAACTAATTACTCATCTATACTGCTCAAAAGTAAGCGCTTATTAATAATAAAACTTGTTGCTAGTCTTCGTAGCGATCCTTGTTTTAAGCAAGCTCTATAAAAACTTTTACATTATATTTAACTCGTATTTTGTCACCTATGACGATGCAGCTTCGTATGCAGAGCGTAGTTCTTTGTCAGTTAGGTGGGTATATATTTGCGTTGTACTAATGTCTGAATGTCCTAACAACATCTGAACGCTTCTTATGTCCGCTCCATTAGTCAGCAGTCGAGTAGCATAGGTGTGACGTAATTTATGCGGAGATACATTCGTTTTGATGCCAGCATGTTTGCCGTATTTTGCCAGCAAGCGTTGAATGCTCCTGGGAGTGAGACGACGGTAGTCCCCATCACGGCTAGCTTCTGAAAAACGAGAGTACTGTATAAATAATGGTTGCAAGTTGTCTGAGCGTGCTGAGAGATAATTACTAATTGTGTTCATGCAGTTTTTAGTCACGAAAACTAACCGATCCTTATTACCTTTACCACGCACTGTAAATTCACGCGTGTCAGAATCAATGTCCTCACGATTCAATTTACTTAGCTCGGACACACGTAAACCTGATGCTAGCAGTAGGTCGATAATTGCTAAATCACGCATGCCAGTTTCTGAAGATGTGTCAACCTCATCGCGCAACTTTACTACATCCCGTTTTGAAAGTGATTCAACTTGGGCACGATTAACTTTACCGAGTTCGATTTTTTCAGGAGCGAGCGCTTCAATGTCTTTTTTTGATAAATACTTCAGCATATTACGCAACGCTATAAGATGGTAGTTCTGTGTGTTTTTAGATAGAGACTGGCCATTTTCATTCTCGTATCTGTTAAGCCAGATTCTCCATTTTCGAATTAGCTTATCATCAACTTCTGTTATAGGTATGTCATCTGCGAATTCAATTAGTCGCTCCAGATAGTGGTGATAATTCTCAATCGTCTTATCAGAACGATATTTCTCTATCTCTAAGTATTCTAAATAGTCGCCAATCGCATCAGATATGTACATAAGCTAAGTATATAATATGTATTCAGCAAACATAAACATCTGCAGCCACTTACTGTATTAAATGTAATAACTATTACAACGTTATATACTCAAATAATTATTCTTTTAATATATATAACAGTTTAACTTGTGTAAAACACAACAGAAATACTCATTTATTTTTAGTCCATATAGCGCTCTGTGAGTGTTATACTTTTAGTAATGACAATCATCCAAGCAATCATCCTCGGTGCAATTCAAGGCCTAACTGAATTCATACCAGTGTCTAGTTCGGGGCACTTGTTGGTAGCTAGTGAGCTGTTTGGTATACCAACCAGCTTCGAAACTGAGACATTACTTAATATAGGGACACTGTTGGCCGCTACCATATATTTTCGTAAAGATCTGCTAGGTTCAATGCTTGATAAGCAAAAGAACTTCCGATTATTGAAATTGTTGGCTCTTGGATCATTACCGTTATATGTGGGTGGTGTGCTGTTTGATTTCACACTCGAACAATTACTGCGTAGCCCTGTAGTAGTAATAGTTATGCTGATAAGTGTTGGTTTTCTGATGATTAATAGTAAGCCAGGCGAACGTGACCTCAAGTCTGCCAACACTACCGATGCGTTAGTCGTCGGCGCCAGTCAGATAATTGCACTGATCCCTGGTACGTCACGTTCGGGGATTACGATGCTAAGTGGTATGAAGAATGGTTTTAGCGCAGAAACAGCTGCGAGATTTAGCTTCCTGCTGTCTATACCTGCGGTGGCAGGGGCAATCGTGTATACGTTTTTTGATTTATGGACTGAAGGTACTTTAGCTAGCGAGCCTGTCGCAGTATTGGTTGCCGGCAACATTGCAGCATTCGTAACGTCACTGCTGGCGATACATGGCATGATTACATTCTTAAAGAAGTCGGGGTTGAAGGCTTTTGGGTGGTATCGGATTGGGCTCGGCGTTATACTCACACTTGTATTGGTTACATAAAGCATATAAAGAGAAGGAACATTATGGAACGAACATTAATTCTATTGAAACCAGATACTGTGCTACGTGGAATTGTCGGAGAGATAGTTAGCCGCTTCGAGAAGGCTGGACTAAAAATGGTGGCGGTCAAGATGATTGCACCTAGTAAAGAACACTACCACGAACACTATGAGACTATCGGCACAATGATTAGTCGACACGGGCAGGAGATTTTCGAGAATACACTAAAGTTTATGTCGAGTGGTCCAGTAATAGCAATCGTTCTTGAAGGCGTAGAGGCAGTAGGAACAGTCAGGAAAATGGTCGGGGCTACTGAGCCGAAGTCGTCAGCACCTGGAACAATTCGTGGCGACTATGCTCATATGAGCTATGGCCAGGCAGATAAGCAGCAGGTGGGTATTCCAAATATCATCCATTCTTCAGGAGATAAGAAAGAAGCTGAAATGGAGATTAATCTGTGGTTCAGTGCTGATGAAATCCACGACTATCGGGCACTTCATGAACCGGTAACAACTATACGATCAGATTCCGAAGAATAAACTGCTATCATAACAATTAGGTAGGCCCCTGTAGTTTAACCGGATAGAACCCATCCCTCCTAAGGATGAGATCCCTGTTCGAGTCAGGGCGGGGGTACCAGACGATTTTGCCAGCTGAATGCTATACTTTAACCATGCAATTTGAAGGGCAACATGATGACGAAGAAGTGCTTTTTTATTTTCGTCAACATCCGGTAGTACTAAGACGGTCGCTCATCGTTTGGCTGAGTGCAACGCTGGCGGGGATGTTGGCAGCCTGGAGTGTAATTACTGTAGATCCGGCTAGATTAAAACTCGGATTACTGGCAGCCGCAGCTGGTTTTATAGTGGGGCTACTCTGGCTGCTATATAAGGCGGCAATTTGGTATTTCTCTATGTATATTGTTACTGACCAGAGAATAATCCAAGATCAAAAGCAGGGTTTATTTAAGCGTCAAGTAATTGAAATTGACCTCGAAAAGATTCAAAGCGTAAACTATGAAATTCCCGGTATGCAAGCAGCTCTTTTTAAGTTTGGTACAATCATCGTGCAAACATTTGTGGGGGATCTTGTTGTAGATTTCGTTCATCGGCCGGCCAATATCCATAATCAGTTAACGACAATACTAAGGAGCTACAGTGATTTTGAACCGAATTAAGCGCGCATTAAATAGAAAATCTAAGCATCTAGTAGAGACGTTAACCACTACATATCGTCGGTTAAGAAACGGAATACTACGGTATTTTGTACCTAATACCGATGACGAAGACTCGACACATGTCACAACCAGCAATCTCGAGGATCACAGGAGAGAAATATTAGAAAAAGCTCGCCGTCACGTAAAACCACAGACGCCAACAAACTCCCACGTAGTCAGAAATTCGATAGTTGTTGGCGGCGTTTCGCTCACAGTTGTGTTAATGGGGCTTTATGTGAGCGTATATCGTTTACAGCCTACAAATAATTTTTATTACCAACTGTCACAATTGCTGCCGATTTCTGTTGGAGAGATAGCTGACCAGAATATAAACTACGATCGAGTGTTGTTTTATTTCCGGGCAGAGAGCAGGGCAGACAGCTTTGAGTTGTCGGAAAATGTAGTAGATAAGGACAATGATAAGCGACAGCGGCTGGAGCGGTCCTTTATTAATGCCCGTGAATCAGTTTATGTCGAAGCGCTGGCAGAAGCCCGTGGTGTAAGTGTTAGTGATGAAGAAGTCCTGGCGATTATATCCGACTTGCCGTTACTGGAAAGCGGCAGTGCAGATCTAGACGTAGTACTACAAGAGTTCCGTGGTTGGACGCGTGATGATTTGTTCCGCGAGACTCGTATCGAAGCGCTCAAATCATCAGAGATAGTCCCAAATCTAGTCGTAGAGCTGTCGCAAGCTACAACGGGTGACGATTACGGACAACTGTCGCAGACCCTCAAAGAAGTTGGGGCTGAGGTCGGCAATGTGTCTGACATCGAAGAACCACCCCAATTGGTTCGCCAGACAGCCAACCAACTAGACGGCGGCGACGTGAGCGAGGTGGTGGAAGTGGGTAGTAATCTGTATGTCTTGTTCGAAGGGTCAGACAACACTCGCTACGTGTTGGTGAATTCAGGCTTACGTAAACAGTTAATAGAAGCACAAGCCACAGAAGCGACCAGTCGCTCTTGTTTGTCGGGGTTGTCGTTCTCAGCAACTGACGTACAGGTTTCAGCGAACTCTGGCTTTATGAACTGTATTTTTTAGCACCCTAAATACTAAGCTCCAAGAATAACCTAACCAAGAATACTTAATGGTATTAAGTTCCAGTAAATTAAAATAAAAAGCCTCCCCGATAAAGGAAAGGCTATTATCTACTTAACTGGCGGGCTCGACCGGATTTGAACCGGCGATCTCCTCCGTGACAGGGAGGCGTGTTAACCGAGCTACACCACGAGCCCATCGACTAACTGTTTGTAACACGATAAATGGTATCAGTAAAACACTAGTTAAGCAATTATGAAGTTGCTAGTATTTAGATGTATTAATCGCAGTGAGGCCACCTTAGCTCAGTTGGCTAGAGCGCAGCTTTCGTAAAGCTGAGGTCCCGGGTTCGAATCCCGAAGGTGGCTCCAAGCTACCAATTATTTGCTATAGTTAGTGCAGTATAAGGAGAATAATGTTTCAACGTTTACGTCACAGCTGGACAAAAGGCCTATTAAGCGACACAATCACGCGCTGGTTGCTAGTCGGTCAAGGGGTGCTTTTTCTGTCGATAACAGTAGCTACATTTAGTCGGATGAACTCATTTGACGGAGCGCTACCACTACGATTCGCAACCAGTGAAGGTTATTATGATGAGGGTGCATGGTATCGACCGCTGCTTCTAATTTTGTTTGCGGCAGTGGTTAGCATTATTACAGTAGCACTCAGTTCGTCTTTATTTACTCAAAAAGATAGAGAGCTGGCTCGAGGCATAATAGTATGTTCGTTAGTGGTGTTGCTGATAGCGCTACAGATTTCGTTAAACTTTATTATTCCTGGGCAAGTCTAGTAATAGTAATTGACGCCTGTTATACTATGCAATAATTAGTTAGTAATTAAGATGATAATACTAAGGAGAGACTGATGGCTGATTTTACATTGGATGCTGCGAAGCGCACTGACGGCGGTGAAGACACTGTCTCAGGTGTTGTTTATGGAAAAGAACAGGAATCAACAAGTTTGACCCTAGATCGAGTTGATCTAGAAAAAGCATATTACAACGTAGGAACATCGAAGGTGTTTGACCTGAAGGTTGAAGGAACAAAAAAACCAATCAAGGTTCTGTTTCATGAAATTCAAACTAACCCGGTCAATGGTGATTTTACGCATGTAGATTTCTATGCTGTTATGCTCGGCCAGAAGCTACGAACAGAGGTGCCATTACACTTTGAAGGCACACCAAAAGCAGTTGTAAACGCAGTTGGCGACTTCATCACTGTTCGTGACACCATCGAAGTAGAAGCTACCCCACTAGATCTACCTGAACGCTATGATATTAATGTTGAAGGTCTGGAAGAAATCGGAGACTCGATTCATGTGTATGACCTTAAAGTTGATGAAAAGGTTGAAATATTAGTCGACAAAGACTCTATGATTGCCCAGATTGTCGAACAGCGAGAAACCCCCGAAGAGGAAGAAGAGCTGCCTGACGAATTCGAAGAACCAGAACTAATCGGCGAAGATGAAGAAGGTTCAGACGACGAAGGCGACGATCAAGCGTCTACAGAAGCTGAAGACGCAAGCGACCAAGGCTAACAAACTAAATAGATTTTATCCAAACAGGGTATAACTGATTAATCAGTTAACTGTTGAGAGTAGCTCTTGTATCTGTTTGCGTACTGCACGTCGTAATTTCTGAGCACACTATAAGCGGTATCAGCGATATATGTAGATGTTGTGGCTGTCATATCTGCGTCGATATGTTTGAGAACGTTTGTGATTATGGTTCTCTGTAGTTCCACAACTTCACTTGTTGTTAGGCCGCATTTACTAAGGCTAAGACCGAGTTTATAGGTGTCGAATGGCTCTTGGGTGTCATCGTGTTTATCAACCAACAGTTCAGATAGGTCCGCTTGCTCAGTGGTAGTAAATTTATGTGCATTCTTGCAGCTACGACGGCGCCACACTCCATAACTTCTAACTCGGGAGTTCTTGACTTTAGTACTTGTGCCGCAAAATAGACATTTCATATGTCAACATATTGACATCAACCAGTAGAAAAAGCCAGTGGATAATTTTCCACTGGCTGTGGCTAACTGCCTGGCGACAGATCTCTACTACTGTTTTTTTGATTGTCGGACGAGGCGAGTTTGTGGCTTCTTGCCGAATAATGGCACTTCTTCAAAGAAGAGTGTGAATTGTGCTAGCTTGGTGTCGTTTTGATTCATATCTTTCATGCGATACTTTTATATCACGAAAAAATACAAAACCAAAGGATTTATCAATGTAGCTAGTACTAAGATACTAGTTAAGTAATACTATTGTATGCTCTCATATTCTGGCCTATAGTATTTGATGAGCATGGGCCCGTAGCTCAGTTGGCTAGAGCGCTTCATTGACGTTGAAGAGGTCAGAGGTTCGAGTCCTCTCGGGCCCACCACGCTAAGATTTGGTGTAACGAACCATTGAGCGTCACCTATGTTGGTAGGTGTTAATAATCAGCAACAAAGAGTCCTATATATTAGGAAAGTCCGGTGGAACCACCCGCCCAGGGTCCGTGACAGTGGGTATGAATGTATAAATATGCGTTGATACGCGTTGTTAAGGAGCAACTACAAACATGAATGAATCATTAGCGAATATGCGACACAGCTTGGCACATATCTTGGCTCACGCAGTCCAAGACCTATATAGCGACGTAAAGTTCGGTGTAGGTCCGGTGATAGATAATGGATTTTATTACGACTTCGACTTAGATGACACGATTTCTGAAGACGATCTGGAGCGCATTGAGCAGCGAATGCGTGAAATTATTAAGGCTGATTATTCGTTTGAGAGAGAAGAGTTGAGTCTTGCTGACGCCAAGACAAAGTCCGAGAGCCAGGGGCAGCCATATAAGACTGAACTAATTAAGGACTTGTTAGAGAAGGGCACTACCGAGGCTTATGCAGAAGCAGATGGAGAGGCGGAGACTGTAGATAGTGCTACCTTTTATACAATTGGCGAATTTACCGACCTATGTCGGGGCAGCCATGTTGATAGTACCAGTCAAGTTGGCGTTTTTGCACTTACGAGAGTATCTGGCGCCTACTGGCGGGGAGACGAAAATAACTCTCAGATGCAGCGTATTTACGGCGTAGCATTTGAAACTCAGGATGAGTTAGAAAGTTACTTGAAGATGCAAGAAGAAGCTAAAGAGCGCGACCATCGGAAGCTCGGGAAAGAATTAGATTTATTCACCTTTTCAGATTTAGTTGGGTCTGGCCTACCGCTGTTTACACCGCGTGGAACTGTTGTAAAAAACCTATTAACACGATACAGCCAACAATTGCGAGAACAGGCTGGGTTTATGGCAGTATCAATTCCGCACATCACCAAGCAGGAGCTGTATAAGCGGTCTGGCCATTGGGATAAATTTGGAGATGAGCTATTCTTGGTTACAAGCCAAGAAACATCCGATAAAATGGCATTAAAACCAATGAACTGTCCGCATCATACCCAAATTTACGCATCGCAGCAGCGAAGTTATAGAGATTTACCATTAATGTATTTAGAGAATACCGTTCAGTATAGAGATGAAAAGTCAGGCGAACTTCATGGTTTGTCGCGGGTGCGCTCAATTTCAATTGACGACAACCACGCATTCGTAACCGAGGAGCAGATCCAAGAAGTTGCAAACCGTATACTTCATGCAGTCAAACAAATGTACGATACACTCGACATGGAGCTATCATTTGATTTGAGCTTCAGAGATGACAGTAAAGGTTATCTTGGCGATGATGATCTATGGGAGAAATCGCAGAATATCCTAACCGAACTTGCTGAACAAAACAATCTGAACTATACAGTAGAAGAAGGTGAGGCTGCGTTTTATGGTCCTAAAATTGATTTCATTGCCACTGATGCACTAGCTCGCAAGTGGCAAGTAGCTACATTGCAGCTAGATTTTGTTCAGCCAGAGCGATTCGAACTTGAGTACATAGACTCCAACGGCGAAGCACAAACGCCAGTGTTAATCCACGCGGCGTTGCTTGGATCTGCCGAAAGATTCATGAGTGTGTATCTGGAACACACTAATGGCCATTTCCCATTTTGGTTGGCGCCAGAGCAAGTTCGAGTAATTCCAGTGAATGATAAAATTGATGACTATATAACAACAATCTCTGACAATATATCAGATGTAGTATTGATGCAACCGTTAAAATATAACGAACTGCGATACAGCGTAGACAGTAGCTCGGAATCGCTGGGTAAACGCATTTACCGTGCAGAAAAAGAAAAAGTTCCAGTAATAATCATCGCTGGGCCACGCGACCAAAAACAGAAACAAATAAGTTTACGAATAAACGGCGAAGAGTCGACCGTTCAACTAAGCCAACTGGTTAAAACACTACAGGCGATCAAATAGTTCATGTCTGTTGACGAAGGTTTAGCGCCAGGTTTTGCCTGGTGTGTCTCTAGCGAACAGCAATCTATGCTAGAAGCCGAAGATGTAAAGTTCGACGATCATAAACCGGTAGGTAATGGAGATAGCTTTGGATACTGAAACTAAACAACCCTTAATTGTTATCGTCGGTCAGACAGCAGCTGGTAAATCGTCGATAGCGATGCAAATTGCACAACAATATGACGGTGAAATAATCAGTGCTGACTCATGGACGGTATATAAGGGATTCAATATTGGTACAGCAAAACCTTCGCCTGACGATAGAAAAAAAGTTCCGCATCATATGATTGACATTCTCGACCCAGAAGAGGACTTCACAGCAGTAGATTTCAAGCAACGAACTATGCAGCTAATTGATAAAATTCACGCTAGAGGAAACCTGCCGATTTTAGTTGGCGGTAATGGTTTATATATTGATTCTGTCATATATAACTATTCATTTATGCCGCCAGGGGATCCAGGTCAACGCGAACTGCTTAACAAAAAGTCGCTTGCAGAGTTGCTTGGGCTTGCAGATGAGAGGGGTATTAGCCTCAAAGGTATTGATAAACGAAATTCCAGGCGTGTAATCAGAGCAATTGAAGCAGGCGGCAAACGACCGACTAGAGATCCAATGCGAGAGAATACAATAATGATTGGGATTCATCGTGATCGGCAAAAAATTCGTCAACGGATCGAAGAGCGTATCGAAGCGATGTTCGGAATGGGTCTCCAGTTTGAGGTTAAGGCCCTAGCAGATAAATTTGGCTGGGATACAGAGGCGATGAAGGCGATAGGCTATAGGGAATTTAAAGGTTATTTTAACAACGAAATCAGTAAGAACGAACTTAAGCGGCAAATCCTCCGCTCGACTCTACGTGATTTAGCCAAACGTCAGCGCGCCTGGTTTAAGAAGCATCCGCAGATCAAGTGGGTACATTCGGTAGACGAAGCAGAACAGAAGATTGCAGATTTCCTAAAAAAAACTGAGTAGTTCTGTTAGAATGAAAGCAATGATTGAACAACTATTTGGGTCAAAAACACGAGTAAAATTAATGCACTTATTTTATTCTAATCCTAATCGCGCGTTTTATGTGCGAGAAATTACCAGAAAAATTGATGAGCAGATTAACTCCGTTCGTCGTGAACTGGCAAATTTGCTTAAAGTAGGTGTGATTTCATCAGAGAACACGGATAACAAACTGTTTTATGAAGTAAACGACAGCTATGAGCATCATGATGCATTCAGTGCGATCTTTACGGAGTTGTCCGAAGTTAAAGGTGAACAACTAGACGACCAACAACAGAAGTTCCGCGATCTAGGCTCAACAAAGCTTGTGTACCTTATGGGAGCGTTTGTGAGGGAAGACCATCCAGTAGACCTGTTTATCGTTGGTGACGTAAACCAGACCAAACTCGATAAATTAATTGAAGAGTTTGAGAAAGAGCTACAAACTGAAATTCGATATGCAGTGCTGAGTGAAGAAGACTATAACTATCGAAAACGAATTGCAGACAGATTTATTATTCAAGTAACTGATTCTAAGAAGACAGTAATTATTGATGATTTGACAACAGTAACGGCCAAAAATACAGATTTAAACGATAAACAAAATACCGATGAGGCCGAACAAAAGGATAGTAATACATCAGACGATGATGAAAAGGAGACTAAGAAATAATGGAAATTTCAGCACACGGCGGTAACTGCCTGACAATCAAAGTAAACAAAACGAAATTTGTAGTAGATCCAGCAAAAGATGGAATGGGTATAACAAACCCAAAACTAAAAGATGTGGTTGCAATTCTGACTAATGATTTTGAAACTATCGATGTAGAAGAACTGGTGTCTGAGGAAGTTGATTTCACGATCACAACTCCGGGTGAGTATGAGATTCATAATGTAAACATAGTGGGTATTATGACCCCATCAATGCTAGATGTACATGATGACTCTGACGGTGACACCGTTTACAATACAGCTTACAGCCTCAGGGCTGATGCAATTTCCGTTGGTATATTAGGTCATCCCGCACAGAAGCTATCAGATAAGATATATGAAACGCTGGGAACAGTAGATGTTTTAGTTTGTCCAATTGGAGGCGGCGGTTTAACATTGGACCCGATTGCCGCTAGCAAGATTGTGAAAGATATAGATCCAACACTAGTTGTGCCTGTACATTACAATCAAAGCGGTATCATCTATGAGTCACCGCAATCAGAACTGGATGAGTTTGTATCAGAGTTAGGGGTTCCTGTTCGCGAAGAAAATAAACTCAAAGTCAAGAAGAGCGATTTGGGTGAAACACTTGAGATTATTAAGTTGAAGATATAAGCAATTGTCGTGAAAAGACGCAGTAGAAATATCTAGTAAAAAGACCTCCGCAAAGGAGGTCTTTTTAGGTTTATATGATCGACAAGTTTAGCTTAGTCGATTATTCCCTTTTTTCGAAGGGTTCGTAGGCCTGCTGCGCTGACTTTCATTTTGACAGTTTTGCCGTCAATTTTGACTCGACGAGTCTGTAGGTTAGGCTTCCAAATCTTTTGAGTTGCACGTTTTGAGTGGCTCACGTTGTGGCCGAACTGCTTGCCTTTATTTGTAACATCACATTTATGCGCCATAATTTCCTCTTTCGTTTCGATTCATAATTATAGAGGTATATAAGATGAAGTCAAGGTTTGCTATGATGGTCAGTATGTCTCTGACAGTAATTGTGATAATTGTTTTTGTAATCTTGCTCTCAATGACGCTGCACGAAGCGATGCACGCGTTTACGAGCTATTGGCTTGGCGATGACACCGCTAGACTGCAGGGGCGACTGACGCTCAATCCTCTAGCCCACATCGACCCAATTGGTACATTGCTCATTCCGGGTAGTCTAATAGCCTTGTCGATTATCAGTGGTACTCAACTGCCAATCTTTGGTGCCGCCAAGCCGGTTCCGTTCAATCCGAGTAGGGTTAGATACGGGGAATATGGCGCTGCACTAGTCGGTTTGGCAGGACCCCTAACCAACTTACTGTTTGCGGTTATTTCCGGATTGACACTACGATTTATCTCTGTAGATATCGAAATAGTCAAAGTAATACTAACAACGTTCTTTGCAGTTAACTTGGGATTCTTCGTGTTCAATATGCTGCCAGTTCCTCCACTTGACGGGTCACGTGTGCTTTACGCAATTGCGCCCCGACCACTGCGCGATTTGATGAATGTTATTGAACAGCAGGGCCTTGTGTTCATTTTTATCATTATCTTTTTCTTTAGTAATCAAATCGGCGCACTTGTTGGTGGCGTCATTAATGCGTTGAGTCAGATAATTATCGGCCAAACACTTTTTTAACACGGCATAATGCTATAATTAATGTGTCTCCGGATTTATTTTTCCAGAACAATTTAAAATAGGGAGCTCAATATCCATGGCGGCTGCGGTCGCCACATGAGAGCACCCACCTGGCACTCCAGCTAGGAAAAAGTTTCCGGAGACCATAGTTATTAGGATTTTTTGATACGATATACATTACAAAGCGACAAAGCGGGATATGGCGCAGTTGGCTAGCGCGCACGCCTGGGGGGCGTGAGGTCGCCGGTTCAAGTCCGGCTATCCCGACCAGTTTGATATAATTTAAATACAATGAAAAAACAAAAAGTAGCAAATTTAATTATTTATGCCGACGGCGGTTCGCGTGGTAACCCTGGTCAATCAGGCACTGGCTTCGTTATCTACGACGATGATAAAGGGGAGCTCGTAAGAGGTGGCGAATATATCGGTGTTACTACTAATAATCAGGCAGAGTATCTAGCTGTAAAGCATGCACTGCAGCAGGCGCAGCAGTTTGAGCCAGATGAAATAAAGTTTTTTCTGGATAGTATGTTGGTCGTGAACCAGATGAAAGGTTTGTACAAAATTAAAAATCGAGACCTTTGGCCTGTGCATCAGCAAATCAAGGATTTAAGCGATGGTGTAGATGTGTCATTTACTCACGTAAAGCGCGAAAAAAATGAGGTTGCTGACGCTATAGTGAATGAAGTGCTTGATAAACATGAAGTAGAATCCGTAGAATAAAGGTAGCCATCAAAGAGTTACTCTACATTCGTAGAGAGGAAAGTCCGGATAGCATAGAGCAGCGTGGTTGCTAACGGCAACCGAGTGAAAGCTTAGGGAAAGTGCCGCAGAGACAATACCGCCCATTTTTTGGGTAAGGGTGAAAAGAGCGGGGTAAGAGCCCGCAGCGACTAGTGGTGACACTGGCCGGTGGTAAACCCCACACGCTACAAGGCAGGACGGCTCGAATTTAGTTTGCTCGACTAGAGTCGTCATTTTTATCCGCATCGAGCTGGTTGGCGACAATCAGCCAAGATAGATGACTCATGAACAGAATCCGGCTTATTGATGGCGCTTCGAATTTAAAAAGCGCTCCTATGAAGGGAGCGCTTTTTTGATGACTTTGAGCCTATCGGGCTATTTTGAAGCAACTTTTACGATATCGGCGAAAGCTGATGGATGGTTTACTGCAAGTTCACTTAGTGACTTTCGGTCAAGTTCGATGCTTGCCTTTTTTAGTTGATTGATTAGTCGTGAATAGGTGGTGCCGTGTTCTCGGGCAGCTGCGTTGATTCGTTGGATCCAAAGTTTGCGGAAATCACGCTTACGATTACGACGATCACGGTATGCATACTGCAGTGATCGGTTTACAGCCTGCTTACCAAGTCGGTAGCTTCGACGTGAGCCGTGCTGCATGCCTTTAGTTTGTCGCTTAACTTTGTTGTGGCGGGCTTGTTTAGTGACGCCTCGTTTAATTCTCATTATTTATCTCCTAGTGCTCTCTTTATGTTTTTGCGCATAGTGCTATCGACAGGATGCTTTTTATTGTAAGCACGCTTACGTGATGAACTTTTCTTTCGCAAGAAGTGGTTCTGATATGCGTGTTCACGCATAAGCTTGCCGCGACCGGTTTTCTTTACTCGCTTAGCGGTGCCTTTATGAGTCTTTTGCTTCGACATTATTTTCTCCTAATCATCATTGTCATGTATCGACCCTGCATCGTCGGCTGTTGCTCGACTGCAACGTCGTGGTCGATTTTCTCGATGGAACGCTCAAGTAGTTTTTTACCTAAATCTTGATGCGCCATCTCTCTTCCCCTGAAGAATACACTTAATTTAACTTTATGTCCATCCTCGAGAAAGCCTGATACTTTGCGTAATTTTGTCTCGAGGTCGTGTTGGCCAATTTTGAGGCTGAGACGCATCTGTTTGACGTCACCACCTTTTTGGTTGCGACGGGCGCGTTGAGCTTCCTTCTCTTTGCGGTAGTTATACTTACCCCAGTCGACGATTTTGCAGACTGGTGGTTTTGCACTTGGTGAAACTTCGACCAAGTCAAGTCCAGCAGCTTCCGCTTTGGCGATTGCTTCAGACGTAGCAATGATACCGATTTGTTCTCCATCCCCACCAATTAATCGGACCTGTTTGGCTTTGATTTGATGATTGACTCGAGTATCTTTGCTAATTATATCGTCCTTTGATTTAAAATTACTACTTACAGGATGGTACCAAAATAAACAACAGGGGTCAACAGGGATAATCTCAGATTTGCAAGACTGATTGTTTTCGAAACTGCAATGCTTTGGCCGGATGTTTGGCTTTGATGTCTTCCAGTTTAGAAAGGTCGGCGATAGTGCGAGCAACGCGAATTATTTTGTGGAAAGCTTTTGCGTACAGGTCTAGCTTCTCCGCTGACGTAGCGAGCAGGTCAGAGCTTGGCCGTATCAAGAGTGTGGTATTTTTTAAGCTGCTGCGAGCTGAGGTCAGCGTTAGCTAGGTTTTATCCCTGTCGACTTTGCTGAATCAGCCGAGCAGACTTAACGCGTTTGGCGACCATCTCGCTGGTTTCTCCGTCTTGAAGGCCTCTACTGTGATAATCGACCGGTTTACGCTGTTTGATCTTGCCGACTTCAATAATCACATCGATTCAATCGATTGTCGGTTATATTCAGACACCTCATCCAAAAACAACACATCCGTGGTGGGCGAGACTAATTTTACCTGGTGACGGCTGGCTGTCACCACCAATTAGCGACACCATGCTTGCTGATTAATAATTTGGAAGTTGCTGTTGCCGTCGATGCTGTGTAGTTTGGTACTTCGAGAATTTCACTTGGATGCAGTGGAGCAGCAGGGATTTTAAAGTGCGCGCTAACATTGTCTTGTCGCTGTCCGGCGGCAACAATTTCGAGTGCACGCTTGGCTTGGTGTCGACCAATTACGCGTGATACTTAAACCTCGGCGGTACTGTTGGATGAAGGCTGGTGGTGTTCCAGGCGTTGTAGCCTAACTTCGCCCAGTAAATGACGATAAAGTTGCTTTAAATTGTCGACTGGACGAATATCAACTACGTCGGCGAGTAGGCTGGCTTCGTCCAAATTACCTCTAGAAATAAATACAACACCCTCAGCCAAATTATTTTTTATTGCCCCAATTTTCAATAATAAGCCGCTGTTCAGCCTAATAGTTCCGTTGAGTCCGAGTTCTCCAAAAAAGTAGCAATTTCCTAGTGATGATTGCCGGTAAACTCTTGGTTGAGTCAAACTCAACACTAATTATATGAACTATCCAATATCAGTAACACTTAATGTGACGCTTAACATCTTGAAACACCTGTCATACTCCCTGTATAATACCAACAATGGGGCTGAATAGCCTAGACATCGAACGTTGACATCCAGATACCGCGATTCGACTGATACACGCTACGTATCACACAATAATTGCAAAAGATAATTTTGTAAGCACATTGCGGGAAGGCTTTGCGAACTTGTTCGCACCAGCTACACCTGCTTTTGCGACAGTTCAAGCTTAATTGCTCTGAACCGTTTCAGTACGCGACGCCAATAGCTACTTGAAGCGCCATATTATTGGCTAGGTAACGCGAAGTGATTCAGTAACTTACCGAACCATACGGATCGAAAACTAGAGTGTATTTTGTGAGTTTTCAAGCAATCTAGTTTCAATTTTAAACTTACTATCATCGTAGACGGTCTGGAGGTTGTTTTGATGGACCGGGGATCAAACCCCGCAGCTCCACCACAGGTTTACTCATTTATAAGCGCTATTAGTAGCGCTTTCTTATTTTCCCCACCCAATCATTAGCTGCAACTCATTTGCCTCAAACTAAAGCTGACTGCTACAGAGCACCGTAAGGTGTCACGCGAAGTTACTATTCACCAATTACAGACGCTAATTCTCAGAGAACTATTATTTTTGCCAGAAGCAGGATGTGCAGAATTGCAAAAGCCGACTTAATTAACTAGCGATCATTTTAATTTTCATATATCCCGCTTGCTTCAGGTGGGTTTGGTGGAAAAATCGCCGAGGTGAAACCCTCTTTGATGTAGTAACTCGTGAACTAGAAAGAAGAAACAGGGTTGAGAGCAGAATATTAATTTATGGGTATTTATCACGAACACCTGTTTGAGAAGGAGAGCGGCAAACTACTCGAAGGTAAATTATTCGCTGTAAGTAGCTGCGCCCAAGCTAAGGGGAGTTAATCAAAGAGTTTGAAGGTGGTAGAAATGTGTGGATAACACAATGCCGGGTGCTTAAGATTAAAAAATCATTAGGCAGTCGTGAAACGAAATTTGCAATTGCTGAAGGCAAAATCAATTCATTGAATTTAAATAATACTACTCACGTCGAGATTTCTTAGACACAGTAAATAATTTCGGCAACCATTCGTCGATCCAGAAGTTTTTAAGTGGGCATAAAAATGAAGACTAGCGGCTCGACATTCCTTGTGTAATGTATTAGCAGAATTCTTATCGTAGTTGGAAAAGTAGTTGTGTTTAATGCTTAAAAAAGTATGGCTAAGATTTTAATTTTTCGCAGTATTTTTTAGAGCTTGATTACGCACGGGCAGTTCAGTCAAATGTAGGCAAAGTGTCTCAAACTAAAACAACGGCTCACGAGAAGCCGTTGTTTGGTGGTATGTAACCGTTTTTGTTTTTGAGCACTTATTTTGTTCAAAGTGCTGATTACATCTTAAAGAACAGCGCTTATGTCTGTCAATAATGAACATGTGTAAAACCCAGGTGATTGTGGATAACTTGTGGATTCACTCTATAAAACTAACGAGATAATTCTCGATTAATATCTCGTCGAATATCTTTTTTCTTAATTGATCGGCGCTTATCGTGCTTTGTTTTGCTGCGTCCGGTGGCGACTGCGAGCTTAATAAAACCACGTTTTTCGACAAGCCGAATCGGTATAATATAGTGACCATTTTGGCGGTTTGCGACGAACATCTTTTGCTGATTCTTTGTTACTAAAAGTTTGCGATCGCGACTTGGATCGTGGTTCAAATCGCCGGCTGGTTGGTAGCGATTTATTAACGCACCGCGCAAATATAGCTCGCCATTTTTTAACACGACGTATGAACCTTTGAGGCTGACGTGATTATTGCGAATACTTTTAACTTCACTGCCGCTTAAAATAACACCAGCTAAAATCGTTTCGCCTAAATCGTAGTCGTACCGAGCTCGTCTATTAGTTGCAAAGGTTTTCATTATTTATGTAGTATATCGTGTTTGTGTCTCATCAAATAATCTGATTATACTTGTGAAATGGACTATTTTGAGTTGCGCAACCAGCTAGCCGAACTAAGCTCGACGATTAACGTCAAGGGAGTAGAGTTTCTGTGGATGGCTCCAACCCAAGAGGACAAAGGTATATTTACCACTAACGTTTGTTTCTCGTTGGCAAAAGAACTCAAAGAGTCGCCAGCTGAAATGTCTAAGCGGTTGTCCAAAGAGTTAAACGATAAAAAAGACGGCTTCAAGGCTCTTTCAACAGTAGAGTTTGCGGCGGAAGGTCCGTTTATTAATGTTTATTTGAGTGTAGAGGGGATTAGACAGACGCTTAGTGCCACCCAGCCTTCTCTGACACTGCCTCAGGACGATCGTAAAGTAATGTTTGAGTATATAGGCGCAAATGTTGCTAAGAGGCTGCATATCGGTCATATGCGCAATATAAATATCGGAGAAGCGCTGCGACGGATACTTTTACAGAAGTATCCCAATTTAATCACTGATAATCACTGGGGAGACTGGGGTGTACAGTTCGGAGTGCTGTTATGGGCGTACAAACAGCAATTGAATGAGGATGCATATGCTGCCGACCCGATGTCGGAACTGCAAAGGCTGTATGTGTGGGGCAATCAGCAGGAGAATGAGCTCGATAATTGGGCCGAAACTGTAAGATCCGAGTTTAAAAAGCTGGAAGATGGCGACGAAGAAAACATGCAGTTGTGGAATAAGTTTTTGCAAGTATCGAAGCAAGAATTACAACAGGACCTCAAGCTGTTGCATGTACCTGAAACTGATTTAGAACAAGGTGAAAGTTACTACGAAGACTGGATGGATCAGTTGATTGAATTTTGCGATGAACACGAGCTTTGGGTTGTTGATGGACAGGCTCGTTACGTTGACTTTGAACAGCTTGCCGAACAATGGAACAGCATCGATGAACAGACACATAAATTCGTCGCTCGACAGGGCCGTGCATACTTCGTGAGTTCTCAAGGATATACTACTTATGTGTTTCGAGATGTCGCAGCACGGCTGCAGTGGTCAGTAGAGCATGAAATTGATCTGGCGGTCACTCTTACAGATAATCGACAACAACACAACTTCAACCAGGCATTCTCGTTTATTTCCTATTTAGCAGATCAAACTGAGTTCAAAGATAGGTGGGGCGAAAGTGCGGCTCAACGATTGACGCTCGATCGTTTAAGGCACGTTGGATACGGTTACATTTCTCTGACCAGCGGAGCGCTGAGTTCGAGAACTGGCAACACATTACTACTCAGGGACGCATTTAGGGCTATCGTTGACTCGGTAAAGATGGAATTCGAACAACGGCAGCTACCATACACCGACGATAAACTTGAAGCGATAAGTCTGGCTGCCTTGAAATGGAAAGATCTCAAGACTGACCGCAATACCGACATTACAATCAACCCTGATGAAATAGTTAGCTTTGAAGGTGACACAGGAGTCTACCAACTGTATACATTAGTGCGACTCAATGGCATTTTAAGTAATAGTGATTTAATCGACGAGAAGATAGATCCAAGCCAGCTTAATGACAGCGAACGCCGTTTGTTAGAGAGAACAGTAGCGCTACAAGGTGAATTAGAAGTTGTAACTCAAGGATATAATCCAGCGCAATATGTATCGGCCATCGGTGGTCTAAGTAGAAGTATCAACAAATGGTACGAGGAGAATCGGGTAGCCGACGAACCAGACCCGAACAGAAAAGCTACGATGCTGCAGCTGGTTAAATCAATCCGGCAGACATTAGCAGTCAGTCTCGAACTTCTTGGTATGCCGACTGTGGATGAAATATAAAAAGCTTGTTCAGAATTAATACGATTTTATAGTAAATACGTAGTTATTGCTACAACGAAAAATATAAAAATCTATGAATATTTAAACTGTTATATTATATCGATGTATATAATACTACACAAAACATTTGTATTTATGTGTTTTAGTCGTTAGCCTATGCGTACGGTGTAATAACCGATAAATCGCTTGTATATTCATCATATGAGTATCGAGCGGTCAGTCAAACGAACAGGCGGCGAGCGCTACATAGTCTAAAATATAGAGCGAACTGGCCGCCTTTCGTATTTTATAAACAAAATTTATACAAATAGAATATGTTCAAATCAACAAGGTTTAATACCACCACCGCGACAATATCGACAACTGTGCTACTACTTGTAGTTTATTTTTCTTCACCGGAGGCTAACTTATTAGCTGTAGGTGTTTTCTTCGCTGCGCTTGCTGGACTAGTGTTGAGTGTTATGCGTTTAATTTTTCAGCTACCAATCATACAAAACATCATGATAACTATTGCGACGCTAGTATTGGTCGCGCTATCGTCGCTAAGACAATTAACGACAGTGGACGTTATCGTGGTAGTTGCCGTTACACTGCTCGTCCAGTTACTGTACAGGGTGCGGAATAATTCAAATGATTAGTCCTTCATCGTTGCAAGCAAAGACGTTATAATCGTAAACGATATGCAACCAGAAAAATCAGTCGAAGACACAAATCAGCCTAATGCCGATGTATTTCCGATGCCGGGCAACACTAATGAGGTCGAGCCAAATACTGAGCTGCCGCCAGTTTCAAATCCAGTAGAATCGGCTGAGTCAGCGCCGAACAAGCATGAACGACATCTTTCAGATCCAGAACAGCAGCCATCAGCTGTAGCTACTTCACCGACGCTGCCTCCTCCAAATTCAACTAATGTTGCGCCACCACCAAGTCAGCAGCCGGCTAGCCAGGCACAGCATCAGCCCCATGACGACTTACCTCAAATCGCAGACGACGTCGATGTAATCGAGAAAGAGTGGGTTGATAAGGCTAAAGAGATTATCGAGCAAACCAGAAACCATCCGTATCAACAAGAGCAAGAAGTTGAGCGTTTGCAGCAGAGTTACCTAAAGAAGCGATACGGTAAAGACGTATCGAGCCCTAATTAGCCGATGAATTTATCAGGGCTAATCACACTTGTTATTATCGCTACGATTGTTGGTGGCTTCGTTTGGTTCGGCTACCGTAAGTTCCGCAGTTCGTTGCGTCAAGCGAAAGGCATCGAGCGCGGATTAAAGATGGTGCCACTGAGAATTCACCTGCCACCAACTAGTGATGACACAGAAGTGGGCAGTCGAGATGTGAGGGATGTTATTGAAGAGAAAATATCACAGGCTGAAACACTGTATAACGTTATATCGAGTACTGCGACTAAAGGCTTCAAAAGCAATTTTTACGGACAAAGACATATGGCCTTTGAGATGGTCGCCGCAAAAGGCGAGGTTCATTTCTATGTTGCAGTCCCGGTGGTGCTAGAGGCGGTGGTTCGCCAAGCAATTCTAAGTGCTTACCCAACAGCCCACTTGGAGGAAGTAGAAGAGCATAATATCTTCCTCAGAGACAGTAATACAGATACTGTTGCCGGCGGCGAATTGACGCTTAAGGAGAATTATCCGTACCCAATTGCTACCTTTAAAGACTTAAAACGTGATGTAATGATTGCGCTTCTTAACGCTTTGGGCGGCCTTGAAGAGAGCGATGGAGCAGCGTTGCAAATAATGCTTCGACCTGCCAGAGACGGCTGGGAGAAGCAGGCAAAGAGCTTAGCGCAAGATAAGCGTGACGGAAAAGAAAAGAATGGTTTCTCCTGGAAGAGTCTAGCTCCAAACAAAGAAATACTACAACTGCTGTGGAAGCCGCCAGAAGCAGGTGAGGATGATGGTGGAAGTTCCCAACAGAACAAGTTGTCAAATCTAGAACAAGCAACAGTCGATGCGATCGAGCAAAAGACTCGCTCACCGGCATATGAAACATTAATCAGGGTAGTCGCTGCTAGTAATTCACCGCAACGATCTAGTGGTATTTTGCACAACATTGTAGCAACGTTTTCTTTGTTTAATGCGCAAGGTCTTAACGGCTTCACGTTTTCAGAGGCAAAGGATATGGAGAAATTTGTTACAGCGTTTATATTCAGGTTTTTCCCACCAGAAGTTGACAATAACATCCTTAATTCTATTGAGCTGGCCACTATCTTCCACCTACCTGATTCACAGTTCAGTCCAACGTCAAAATTACAACGACAAGCGTCAAAGCAAGTTGATGGACCATACAACTCTCCAAAACATGGACTGTTGCTTGGGTACAATATTTTTCGCGGTGTAAAGAAGGAGATTCGCTTAACTGATGACGATAAACGACGCCATATGTACATGGTTGGTCAAACCGGTACGGGTAAATCTTCATTGCTAGAAAACCTAGCCCTGCAAGACATGCTTGACGGGAAGGGGTTTGCTTTTATCGACCCTCATGGAGACGCAGTCGAAAGTCTGATATCTATGGTGCCCGCTGAGAGAACTGAAGATGTGATTTACTTCAATCCTGGGGATATGGATAATCCTCTTGGATTAAACATATTTGAGTATTACAACGAAGACCAGAAAGACTTCTTAATTCAAGAAGCGATTACAATGCTATACAAACTATATGACCCTGAACATCAGGGCATCATCGGGCCTCGCTACGAAAACATCTTCAGGAACTCTGCATTGTTATTGATGGCTGATCCGGCCGGCTCGACATTTATTGATATTCCAAAGTTATTCCGTGACGATAACTTCGTAAAAGAAAAGCTAAAGCACGTGAAAGACCAGAGTGTCTACGAGTTCTGGACAAAAGAAATTCCGGCATCCAAGCGTTCAAACGACTTTGGTGAAGTAACTGCCTGGTTTGTCAGTAAGTTTGGTGCATTCTTGTCCAACCAGATGATGCGGAATATCATTGGTCAAACAAAGAGCTCGTTTGACCTGCGAGATATCATGGACAATCGAAAAATTTTACTTGTTAATTTAAGTAAGGGTAAAGTCGGAGAGCTTAACTCAAACCTGTTAGGAATGATTTTCGTGATGAAGTTTCAGGCGGCAGCGATGACCAGATCAGACACTCCGCAAGATCAAAGAGTTGATTTTAGTTTGTACGTCGATGAGTTTCAAAACTTCTCAACTGAGTCATTCGCCACGATTTTGTCGGAAGCTAGAAAATATCATTTAAATCTGATTGTCGCTAACCAGTTCATCGGACAATTAACCGAAGAGATTCGTGACGCCGTGTTTGGCAACGTCGGTACAATAATTAGTTTACGAAGCGGTCCAACAGATGCAGACTTTTTAGTTAAGCAGTTTTCACCAATATTCCATCAACAAGATTTGGTAAAGCTACCAAACTTTAATGCAATAGTCCGGCTAATGATCGGCGGTGTACCAACGCAACCGTTTTCCATGGCGACTGTACCTCCACTTGGGACGCCAAATCCAGAACTTGGTTCAGCTATTAAACAATTGTCAGCATCAAAACATGGTAGACCGAGAGCATTGGTGGAGAAAGAAATATTTAAACGCATGGAAACAGTTAAACCAAGAGGTTCATCATCTTCGTTGAGGAGACCAAGCTCCCAGCAGTCGCCTAAGCCGCGTGGAGTGAGTGGATCAAGCTTTTTGGATGAGTGGTTAGAGAAGCGAGAAAAGGCTGGTGGAGCAACTCAGAGCAAGCCTGCAGCTAGGTCTAATATGGCCACCGGATCGTCATCGCCGCCAAAGTATCCATTGCGTTCGCAACCACACTCGGCAAGTAGTAGTGCTAGTGCGCCACCTGCTTCTACTAATCAGGCGTCAACTACCGCGAATAATCCTTCTCCTATTAATAAAGACGGCGCACAGCGCTCCGACCCAAAGAATCAGTCGAGCAAAACATCCGCTCCTCCACTAGCAAGGAGTAGCACTCATCACGATCAATCAGGCGACCGGCCGGTTGTGAGTGTCGAGAATGTCGATAGCACGCTCAGTCGCAAGATTAGAACCGAATTGACTAAAGAAGAACTAGAAGCACAGAAAGCAACTGCACAATCAAAAGACACTGTCAGTATTCGCGAGTCACACCAAGAACTACAAGAGGGTGAGATATTTATTGATGAAGAAGGCAATCTCTCTAACACTGCCGATTAGAAGCCTTTTACCCTAAGAGTTTAGATAGCGTTTGATAGTTCGGTAAACAATTTCGAGTATAAGCCCAATAATGGCACCGATTACAAACAGTACAACCAGAAATGTTAGATTGGAGATTCCGTAGCCGTTAGTGCGAGCGTTGGTATAGATAACCATACTGCCGATGAATGTCGCCATGAAGCCACCAAGCAGCAACGATGAGCGTCCAATACTCTTACTGGCGGCATCGCTAAGCTTCTCTATTACAGGCTGGTGAATTACTTTGCTGTATCGTTGTTCGGTTTTAGATAGTTTGGCTCGAACGTCAGTCATCGTCTGCTTGAAGCTAGTACTACGATCTGTTGGTACAAAGCTTGATGGAGAAGGTTGATCATTATCATCCAGGGTGGTTTCTTTAGCTGGTTTCGCTTCTTGCTTGATCTTCTGGCGGGCCTGTTCAGCGGCGTCGCCGGATGAGTCTTGCTCAGCTTTATCAGCTTCCTGCTCAATTGCAGAACGAAGCTGTTCACGGGAGGCGTCGTCTTCAAGTTGCTCGGGTGCCTGATTAGATTCGTAATCTTTTAGTTGCTCTTTACTCACCGTAATGGCCCTCCACTAAATTCAGTTTGCACTAACTGTAGTTCTTTAATTAATAACTGGTTGCGGCTAAACAGATAGAACGCAAGCAGGGCGAAGCTGCCTGTGGTAAGAGCTGTTTGAAGTGGTCCAGTGCTTGGCAGGGCTGATATAGACGATTCGACGATTTTCTCTGGTGGACATTCAACATTAATGTTAACGGTCGAACTGTTGATGTAGGTGTTACTCATCGTGCAGTCATACGAAAATGGGTCAGAAGGTGGAGTGTTAGTCTTCGGAATAGTGTCTTTAATTTTGACAAAGATACTCTTCTTAATACTGGAGCCTGGATCGAATGCAATGATGGCTGGCCATGTAACCTCACCGCCATCGAGTACGCCACCACCGAACAGTTCTACCGGTTCGTCGTAGCGCGACAAATCGGTTACTTCGTTGCCGTCGCGGCCGATTACGTTGGCATATTCGAGCACGTCAACCAAATTCTCAGACGGGGGTTGGTATGGATTATTGTCGTCGTAGCTGGCGTTACCGCTGTTGATGATGCTGAGTTCATATTCAATTAGTTCGCCAGAAGTGACTGTACGGCCGTCAACTGATGCAGAACGCTTGTCGCTGTCGTCAGTCGAGACCGGGTTGATGCCGGTGATGACACGCGCGGTCTTGTCTTCCTCGATGCTATTGTCTGGTGTTTCCTCGACATTGACTGTCGCGCTACAGTCTTCAGTTTGTTCGGTCGCGCCGTCGTCAGTGACCACAATGACGGACGCAGTGTGTGCACCGAGTGTGTCAAATGTGTGCTCGTATATGTTGTCGGTTTGAGTCGACATCAGTTCGCCGTCAACGAAGAACCGTAGTTCTACAAGGTTGGTGTTTGCTAGTTCATAGTCGGCAACGAAAGCAGTGATTAACGATTCGGTCCCGATTACGTCACCGTCGACTGCCAATTGTCGACACGTGTAGCTGGCTGCCGGCGGATTGACAGTTACGGTTTGTGCACAGAGTTCAGTTTTTGGAGTAGACCCTTCAGAGGTTTGCACGACGGCATGGATTCGGTAATCGCCAGGCTCGTCGAAGGTGTGCGCAAAGTTGGCTGAGTCGCTTTGTCCGGCACGATCACCATTTACAAAATAGACAACACCTTCGAATTGGGCTCCACCAGTCAGTTCGTAGTTGGTGTTAAAGCGAGTTGTGATGGGTGTAATGCCGGTTAATGAATTCTGGTTTTGCAACGATTTACAGCTGAAGGTCGGTTCGGGTGGTTCTTCGCGGTCAAAGCAGACTCTGTTAGAGTTTACTTTTCTAGAATTACCTTCTGCGTTTTCAAATTCAACACTGCCAGTGTTACAGACTTCACGCGCGTCACCAGCGTTAAGGCGGGCAGTCATACTGACTTTGAGGGTTTGACCGGCAGGAACGTTGCCGAAGGTCCAACGGGTGTAGGTCTTACCGTTGATTGTTACCTTATCACTCACTGTTTTTGCTTGATCTTTGTTGACCTGGATGCTGCTAAAAATCGACGTACTTGGGAAGCTGTCTAATATTTTGACATTCTGAGCGGTAGCGTTCCCGGTATTTTTCAGCGTGAATCCATAGGTAACTGTAGAACCTGGTGCAACTACAGCTCCATTTCGAGGTGATTGGGTTTTAGTTAGTTCTAGATTTGCATCTGGCACATCGTCGACTACGATGTTGCCACAATTGAGCAGAATCCAGACGCCGTCACGAATTTTAAGTGCTTCATATTTACTGTGTGAGCCGCTATCCCATATGTATAACGGACGGAGATAATATGAGTAGCGACTATCAGCGGGGGTGAATTTTACATCTTTGGTGGCATCAACGCTGTTAGGCAGACGACCAACCGAACGTTTACGTTTGTCTTGTTCGTTACACTGTGAACAGATTGTTACTTTTTCAGAGTTTTGGATGTCTTTCTCAGTGATATTAAAGTGCTGGAAAAGAACATCCAGGTCGTAATATGTTTTTTTGTTGTATGGGCTAACCATGGCATTATCGCCCCTGTAAACGTAGTTTATTAGCTGCTGTTTTGCTTCTGATTCACTACCACTCAACCCGCCGAAGATAACGTCGTTGTTTGATGAGGCCAACGATGGCTGTGGTGGGCTAATGAACAAAACTGATTGCAGAATGATAGTTAGACCGGCAAATACAATGCCAAGTTTTCTGGTGGCCGATTCTTGAGTCAGCCGTTTTGCGTAAAAGCTAATCTGAGGCAGCAGTGATGGCGTGAATGGCAGATTAGATACGATTTTTTTGAACATCTAGTCAGTCTTTTTCTTTTTAGTTTTGAGTACTATATGTATTCATTTAATCACAGTAGTAGTGCTTAACGCAAGAGTTGAAGTCTAGTGGCGCAGTAGGGTATAATATTGCCAACAACAACCGAATAACGGTGGGTCCTGCGAAAAACAGGCGAGAGAGGGTACGTGGCAAAAAAAGACGTAAAGACTAATTATGACGCTGATCAAATTCAGGTGCTGGAAGGTCTTGAACCGGTTCGAAAGCGACCGGGAATGTACATTGGTAGCACGGGCGAGGTCGGCCTCCATCATTTAATCAAAGAGCTAGCTGACAACTCAATCGATGAGGCAATCGCTGGAGAAGCAACTGAAATTAAGATTGTGCTTCATGAAGACGGCGCTGTAACTGTTTCGGATGACGGTCGCGGTATCCCTGTAGCGAAACACAAAAAGACTGGCAAAAGCACACTCGAAACAGTAATGACCATCCTTCATGCCGGTGGTAAATTTGGTGGCGACAGCGGCTATAAAGTATCAAGTGGTTTACATGGTGTTGGTGTCAGTGTAGTGAACGCGCTATCAACAAAACTAATTGCCAATGTCTACCGGGACGGCAAACATTATCGTCAAGAATATAAACAAGGTGTGCCTCTGACAGATATTAAAGAAGTTGGCACGTCAGACAATGACGGAACATCGATTACATTTTATCCAGACGAAACGATTTTTGAAACTGTTGAATTTAAATACGATTGGGTCGTCGACTACCTCCGCCACCAGGCGTATCTGACAAAGGCTACAAAGACGACTGTTTATGACGAACGTGAAGACAAGCGCTACAGCTTTTACTTCGATGGTGGAATTAAGTCATACGTTAAGCATTTGAACTTTGGTAAAGAAGTTGTCGATGACGAAATTTTCTATGTGGATAAAAAATCCGATGAAGCAATGGTTGAAATTGCCGTGCAATACACTGACGGTTACAACGAAGTGGTCAAGCCATTTGCCAACAATGTATTCAACCCAGAGGGCGGGACACATTTGACTGGTTTCCGTTCAGCACTGACGCGAATCGTAAATGAATACGCACGCAGTAACGGGCTGCTCAAAGAAAAAGAAGATAACCTGTCTGGCGAGGACGTTCGCGAGGGAATTACTGCCGTTATTTTAGTCAAGATTCCTGAACCGCAATTTGAAGGTCAGACGAAGAATAAACTTGGCAATCCAGAAACTCGCGGTCAAGTCGAAACAGTCATGAGTGAGTGGTTCGGCTACTTCCTCGAGGAAAATCCGCGCATCGCTAAGAAAATTGTCGGTAAGGCCGTACTAGCTGCCCGAGCACGTAAAGCTGCTCGAGCTGCTCGCGACAATGTTATCCGTAAGGGAGTACTCGAAGGCACATCGCTTCCTGGAAAACTGGCAGACTGCTCAAGTAAAGATCCAGCAAAGTCAGAACTATACATTGTGGAGGGTGATTCAGCTGGTGGTTCTGCAAAGGTGGGTCGTAACAGTGAGTTCCAAGCGATTTTGCCACTGCGCGGTAAGGTTTTAAATGTTGAACGTGCACGACTGGATAAGATGCTCAACAACAATGAAATCACTAGTTTGATTAAGGCCATGGGCGTTGGAATCGATGAACAGTTCGACATGAACGGCCTGCGTTATGAGCATATTATTATCATGACAGACGCCGACGTTGATGGAAGTCACATCCGTACACTGCTATTGACATTTTTCTTCCGTCACATGCTGCCGGTAGTCGAAGCAGGAAACCTTTATATTGCGCAACCACCGTTTTACCAGATAAGCGCTGGCAAGCGAGTTGAGTATGCATTTAACGACGAAGAAAAAGAAGAAATACTGAAAGATATGGTTAAAGCTAAGGATGAACGTAGTAAAAAAGACATCGATATAGACACGGATGAAGCTGACGAAGAGAGTCTGGCTAAGGCTGCAGGTGCTAAAATTCAACGCTACAAAGGTCTCGGTGAAATGAACGCAGAAGAGCTGTGGGAAACAACAATGGATCCAGATAATAGAATCTTACTGCAGGTTACTATCGAAGATGTAGAACGTGCAGACGCAGTGTTTAATAAATTGATGGGCAAAGAGGTTTCTCTGAGAAAGAACTTCATTCAGACACGAGCCCGCTACGCAAAGGAATTGGATATTTAATATGGCCGACGAACAAAACAACAAGGATAACCAACGACCTAAAATGCCCGACAACGTTCGAGCTCGCTCGATAGTCACGGAAATGGAAGAGAGCTTCCTTCAGTATTCGATGAGTGTGATTGTCTCTCGGGCACTACCAGATGTACGTGATGGACTGAAGCCCGTACATCGTCGAATTTTGTACTCGATGGGTCAAAACGGTAATCGTCACAACACTCGATTTACTAAGAGTGCTCGTATCGTTGGTGACGTGATGGGTAAATACCACCCGCACGGCGACTCGGCCATCTATGATTCGATGGTCCGGTTGGCGCAACCATGGTCAATGCGTTATGAAATGATAGACGGCCAAGGTAACTTTGGCTCTATGGACGGCGACCCTCCAGCAGCGATGCGTTACACCGAAGCCCGAATGACTCGTCAGGCAGAAGAGATGTTGTCTGACATCGACAAGGAGACAGTTGATTTTAGAGACAACTTCGACGGCTCAGAACAAGAACCAAGCGTGCTACCTGCTCGACTGCCGAACTTACTGCTCAACGGTCAAGTTGGAATTGCTGTTGGTATGGCGACTAATATCCCGCCGCATAACCTTACAGAACTGGTAGACGCTACGATACACCTAATTGAAAACGATGAAGCAACCGTTGATGACTTAATGAAATACGTTAAAGGTCCAGACTTTCCAACTGGAGGTATAGTCTACGGCGGTGATCCGATGCGTACTGCCTACGCCAGCGGTAAAGGTAAAATTATGATTCGGAGCATAGCGGAAATCATCGAAAGTACCCGACGAAAGAATCGCTTCCAGATTGTTGTTAGTGAGATACCATACAGTGTAAATAAATCAACGTTAATTGAGAAGATTGCAGATCTAGTTAAAGACAAAAAGATTGAAGGCATCAGTGATTTGCGTGATGAATCTGCACGTGGCGACGTCAAAATTGTAATAGACCTCAAGAAGGACGCCTATCCAAAGAAAGTCCTTAATAAACTCTATAAGAATTCACCACTTCAGACATCATTCCACTACAATATGTTGTCATTGGTTGACGGCATTCAGCCACGCATCATGGGACTGGAAGATATGTTACAGGAATTCATTAAGCACAGAAAAGTAGTTGTACGTCGTCGTACCGAATTTGAACTACAGAAAGCTGAAGCTCGTGCTCATGTGCTTGAAGGGCTCAAGATTGCACTCGATGATATTGATGCTGTAATTACAACGATCCGTGAGTCTGAAACTACACAAGAAGCGCAGGCAAATCTAATCAAGAAGTTCAAACTATCTGAAATTCAGGCCAAAGCCATCCTGGCGATGCAATTGCGTTCACTGGCCGGACTAGAACGACAAAAGGTTGAAGATGAACTGGCTGACCTGAAAAAGTTAATCAAAGAACTTAAGGAAATCCTCGGCGACGAGAAACTAGTGCTCGATATCGTCAAAGCAGAACTCGAAGAAGTAAAAGAAAAATATGGCGATGATCGACGAACAAAGATTATAGATTCTGAGCTCGGCAAATTCTCTGAAGAGCAACTAATTCCAAACGAACAAGTTGTGATAGCAGTAACAAAAGGCAACTACATTAAGCGGACGCCACTTGATAGCTACCGACGCCAGAATCGTGGAGGCAAAGGCAAGCGCGGCATGACCACCAAAGAAGAAGACTTCATTGAGCATCTTGTAACGACTACTACTCACAATTACTTGCTATTCTTCACCAACAGAGGTCGTGTGTTCCGGCTTAAGGCGTATGAAGTGCCGCAGGCTGGTCCGAATGCGAAAGGCCAGGCAATTGTTAATCTGCTGCAACTACAACCAGATGAGATCGTAACTGCGGTAATTAATATGAAGGATAAAGACAAGCAGGACGGCTACCTGTTTATGGCTACTACTGGCGGGACAGTAAAGAAGACTGAACTCGATAAGTACAGTAATATTCGCCAAAGCGGACTAATTGCTATCAAACTTAGAGACGACGACGAACTACGTTGGGTCAGGATTAGCAGTGGTAACAACGATATTATGATTACGACACGAAATGGACAAACTATTCGATTCGATGAAGAAGACGTTCGACCAATGGGTCGCACCGCTCAGGGTGTTCGTGGTATCAAGCTGCGTAAGGACGATAAGGTGATCGACATGGACATTGCTCGTGATGAGGCTCGACTGTTTGTAATCAGTGAGAACGGATATGGTAAGCGCACTAAGGTTGACCATTTTACTCGACACAAACGTGGCGGTGTAGGCACGAAGGCTGCGGTTCTAAATAAGAAGACAGGCAAACTTGTAGCCGTTAAAGCGCTGTTACCAAAGGGGAGCGACCGTAAGGCTGACGAAGTTATCATCATTACTAAGAAAGGCCAGACAATTCGCCTGAGTGTACTTGACGTGTCTTCGCTTGGTCGAACTACTCAAGGAGTAAAGATTATGAATCTCGCATCTGGAGATAAAGTTGCATCTCTTGCACTGGTTCGAAAGCCTCAGGAAGACGAAGATGACAGTGATAAAGAAGAATCATAAAGACGAGGACTAGCAACGTTGTTTGAAAATTTGTTTATCATCGCACCACTCGCAGCGTGGTTGATTGCTCACAGCATAAAGCTGTTGATTGACTACAGACGTGGCGAGTTAAGCTGGCCACACGTTTTTAAGTCAGGCGGATTTCCTAGTGGTCATACCAGCATAGTGACAGCGCTAGCTACAACTAGTGTGCTTGAGCTGGGTTGGGGCGACCCATTAACTGGCGCTGTGATTGTGTTGATGGTGATTGTTATATATGACGCCCAGGGTGTTCGCCGCGCAGCAGAAGTGTTAGCCGCTCAAGTTAGCCAATTGTCGAGAGACACAAAGATTAAGCTCGACTTGCCGATGACAACAGCCCGCGGTCACACTATTGCAGAGATTATTGGTGGAGTAGTAAATGGTGGCTTAGTGGCACTAGCGATAACACAGCTAATCAGCTAAAAGCGCAATAACGTTGTAGAATTTATTATCAGTTGACAGCAGTATATAGACTCGGTAGTCTTGTACTTGACTCTTTATGAAACTATTAGACCCAAAGGAGGTCGTAGTTAGCAAGGGAGAGAACATTAAAAATTTGATTGTGCAGCGTCTTTTGTCTAATTTTTTTGACAAAATACAATTTAGTAAATTGAGTCAAAAACTTTTCATTAATGGAGAGTTTGATCCTGGCTCAGAATGAACGCTGGCGGCATGCCTAATACATGCAAGTCGTGCGGAAACACTTCGGGTGTCGAGCGGCGGACGGGTGAGTAACGCGTTAGTATCTGCCCCAAACTGAGGGATAAGCTATCGAAAGATAGTCTAATACCACATGTGGTCTTCGGATTAAAGCCTTCGGGCGGTTTGGGAGGAGCTTGCGCCTGATTAGCTAGTTGGTAAGGTAATGGCTTACCAAGGCTACGATCAGTAACTGGTCTGAGAGGATGATCAGTCACACTGGAACTGAGACACGGTCCAGACTTCTACGGAAGGCAGCAGTAGGGAATTTTCCACAATGGGGGCAACCCTGATGGAGCAATGCCGCGTGCAGGACGAAGGCCTTCGGGTCGTAAACTGCTTTTATAGGGGATGATTATGACAGTACCCTACGAATAAGGATCGGCAAACTCCGTGCCAGCAGCCGCGGTCATACGGAGGATCCAAGCGTTATTCGGAATTACTGGGCGTAAAGAGATGCGTAGGCGGTCCGGCAAGTTTCTACTGAAAGCTCAAGGCTCAACCTTGAGACTAGTAGAAAAACTGCTGAACTAGAGAATATGAGGGGAACCTGGAATTTCTGGTGTAGGAGTGAAATCCGTAGATATCAGAAGGAACACCAATGGCGAAGGCAGGGTTCTGGCATATTTCTGACGCTGAGGCTCGAAAGCGTGGGTAGCGAACGGGATTAGATACCCCGGTAGTCCACGCCGTAAACGATGAACACTAGCTATTGAGAGGTATCGACCCCTTTCGAAGCGAAGCTAACGCGTTAAGTGTTCCGCCTGAGGACTACGGCCGCAAGGCTAAAACTCAAAGGAATTGACGGGGACCCGCACAAGCGGTGGAGCGTGTTGTTTAATTGGATGATAAGCCAAGAACCTTACCCAGACTTGACATCCTTGGAAGGCTCTCGAAAGAGAACTGTGCCTTTTGGAACCAAGTGACAGGTACTGCATGGCCGTCGTCAGCTCGTGTCGTGAGATGTTAGGTTAAGTCCTTCAACGAGCGCAACCCTTATGTTTAGTTGGATTTTTCTAGACAGACTGCCTCGGTAACGGGGAGGAAGGAGGGGATGATGTCAGGTCCGTATTGTCCTTACGTCTGGGGCTACAAACGCGCTACAATGGCCGGTACAATGAGCAGCGAAGCAGCAATGTGTAGCAAACCTCATCAAAGCCGGTCCCAGTTCGGATTGCAGGCTGAAACTCGCCTGCATGAAGGTGGAATCGCTAGTAATCGTAGGTCATCACACTACGGTGAATACGTTCCCGGGTCTTGTACACACCGCCCGTCATACCATGGAAGCTGGAAGCACCCGAAATCTAAGCATTTGCTTGGCCTAAGGTGAGACTAGTGACTGGGGTAAAGTCGTAACAAGGTATCCGTAGCGGAAGCTGCGGATGGATTACCTCCTTTCTAGGGAGAATAATATAGAATGCAGAGTTCTTTTGAACTCTAGCAAGGTCGGTCTCGATCAGCTGAATGTAAATTCATTTAGCTCGCAGTTGATCATTAATGAGACAGAGCAGAAAATGAACCTTTTAAGACAAATTGACGCTGTGCAATCAAGTTTTTGATAAATAACCGTTGACTTATAGTCAACGGTTATTTTGTTTGTTGAGAAATTAAATGTATAAAAATAAAATTTATCTGATATTAGCTGATCGAGTATCACTAAAATAAAGCGACTCTCGTTTAACAGGAATACACCACATACACCACATGCTCACAGTATGAGATGTCTGGGCGTAATGATTTCACGTCACAAGCCCGTTAGCTCATGTACTTCATGACAGCTACAAGTCGCTATATTTATAACCTAGACACAATGTCAGCCCATTTTATTGCACATATGGATCATGCCATGAAAACGGACAAGTTTGTCATCGGTTGTCTACGAACATGAATTGGCTTTCGAGAATGCTTAGTATGGTCATTTCATGGTCGTTCTTGAGGTGGAATACAAGAGAGTGTTTATAGTAAAGCTTTAGCCAGGTTGAGCACTCACCAAGCTATTTTTTGTAGTTCGCTATATTTAACTTGAGAACTTTAGTAGTCGCAGTTAGAATAGTGTGTGACGAAATGGGGCATTAGCTCAGTTGGCTAGAGCGCCGCCTTTGCAAGGCGGAGGTCCAGGGTTCGAATCCCTGATGCTCCACCACGTTTCAATCAACGAACGTTATAGGTAAAGAGGGCTTGTAGCTCAGTCCGGTTAGAGCGCGTCACTGATAATGACGAGGTCGATGGTTCGAGTCCATCCAAGCCCACCAAACTAGAAACATACGTTGTAAAAAATAAACTATAATTTTTCTGTAGTAATCGCTTTACTTTGCGTCAGGCAGTTGTTACTATAAGTAGGCACTTTGGAGTTTAAACATTGATGTACAGCGGTACACCACTGTTTGAACTCGAATTTATACGAAGCGATTTAACCAAAAACGCTTTAAACTTTCGAGCTCAGCGAACTTTGACAATTCATGGACAGACAAACAGTTCAGATATACGAATTTGGATGAGCCAAATCGTACATCAATCACGAACTGTTAGTCATATGCACATAGAAAGAATAGTAAGAGCGTATGATGGATGCCTTGACACAAAATACCGATGAAGGACGCGGCAATCTGCGATAAGCTTCGGGAAGCTGATACACAAGCGTTATATCCGAAGATATCCGAATGGGGAAACCCGGCTAGAGTTATGTCTAGTCACCTCTACCTGAATTTATAGGGTAGTTGGCGGGAACCAGGAGAACTGAAACATCTTAGTACCCTGTGGAAGAGAAAGTAATCAACGATTTTCCTAGTAGCGGCGAGCGAACGGGAATCAGCCCAAACCTTTTAGGTTTCTGCTTGTTAATTCAAGCAGATAAGTTAACAGACGAAAATCTAAAATAGGTGTTGTAAGGATAAACTACTACGAACATCTACAATTGTATGTTGGTAGACGAGAGACTGTTATCTCTCAATGTAATGTGTAGAGCTAGTGGAATCACCTGGAAAGGTGAGCCAAAGACAGTGAAAGCCTGGTACACGAAAGCTTCTACAATTATAGGTTTATTTCTTGAGTAGGTCGGGACACGAGAAACCCTGACTGAATCCGGGAGGTCCACCTCCCAAGGCTAAATATATTTTGTGATCGATAGTGAACCAGTACCGTGAGGGAAAGGTTAAAAGAACCCCGAGAGGGGAGTGAAATAGATCCTGAAATCATATGCTTACAAGGAGTCGGAGCCCTATATGGGTGACGGCGTGCTTTTTGTAGAACGATCCAGCGAGTTAGTGTTGTCGGCGCGGTTAAGCCATTTGGCGGAGCCATAGTGAAAGCGAGCCTGAATAGGGCGACAATGTCGGCAGTACTAGACACGAAACTAGGTGACCTAACCATGGGCAGGTTGAAGCGGCGGTAAAACGTCGTGGAGGACCGAACCAGTAGATAACGCAACATCTTTGGATGACCTGTGGTTAGCGGTGAAATGCCAATCGAACCTAGAAATAGCTTGTTCTCTTCGAAATAGCTTTAGGGCTAGCGTTGTGTTGTAGCAAGTGGGGGTAGAGCTCTGTTTACGACTGAGGTCAGAAATGATACTTACCGTTGACAAACTACGAATACCATTTGCCAAATCACAGCAGTCAGAACCTGGGGGCTAAGCTCCAGGCTCGAAAGGGTAACAGCCCAGACCTTCAGTTAAGGTCCCTAAATATATACTAAGTGGGAAACGCGGTGAAAGTGCGCAGACAATGAGGATGTTGGCTTAGAAGCAGCCATTCATTTAAAGAGTGCGTAACAGCTCACTCATCAAGCGCTTTTGCACGGAAAATGTAACGGGGCTAAGTATATTACCGAAACTAAGGATTGTTAGATTTATCTGACAGTGGTAGAAGAGTGTTCTTATCAGCGCTGAAGTCGGACGCGTGAGCGACGGTGGAGCGATAAGAAGTAAGAATGCTGGAATGAGTAACTATTCGGGAAGTGAGAATCTTCCCCGCCGAAAGAGTAAGGTTTCCTGGGCGATGATCGTCATCCCAGGGTTAGTCGGTCCTAAGCCGAGGCGAATAGCGTAGGCGATGGACAACAGGTTAATATTCCTGTACCGGTTAGTAATTAGTAGTAGTGTGCGCTTCATGGTAGCCCAAGCGGTTTATGGTTATAGCCGTTTAAGTGTCTAGACTTCGGTCGAAGCACGAATAAAAGATCATTCAGTTGATCGATTTGGGTAACCCAAGGAGACTAGAAAAGCATTACTACATTCTCTACTATCCGCCCGTACCGATAACCGACACAGGTACTCAGGTAGAGTATACCAAGGCGTTCGAGTGAACCCTTGTTAAGGAACTCGGCAACAAAAGCGACCGTAACTTCGGGATAAGGTCTGCCCCGTCACTCTGTTAAAGAGCTGACGAATGTTGACAACTTAACATCAATTAAAAATTCTTTTGAGAATTTTAGTCGATCATTAAGATGCTTAACCGCACTCGTTGATAGAGTGACGGGGCCGCAGTTAATGAGCCCAAGCGACTGTTTACCAAAAACACAGGTCTCTGCTAACACGAAAGTGGATGTATAGGGGCTGACACCTGCCCAGTGCCGGAAGGTTAAGGAAGCGAGTGCAAGCTTGCGACTGAAGCCCCGGTGAACGGCGGCCGTAACTATAACGGTCCTAAGGTAGCGAAATTCCTTGTCGGGTAAGTTCCGACCCGCACGAATGGTGTAACGATTTGGGCACTGTCTCAACAAGGGACTCGGTGAAAGTGCATTGGCGGTAAAGATGCCGTCTGTCCGCACCAGGACGAGAAGACCCCGTGGAGCTTTACTACAACTTGACATTGGATTTGACTGCGATTTGTGCAGGATAGGTGGGAGACTTTGAAGCAGATGCGCTAGCATTTGTGGAGTCGCCCGTGAAATACCACCCTCATCGCCGTTAGGTTCTTACTTGGACCGCAATTTGCAAATAGCATAATGCGTCACCCAAGGTAGCTAACAAGTTATTGATTAAGTAGATTAAAGCCCACACACAACTCGTAAAACAGTTGTATTTAGGGCTTTTTATCGAAAACTAACTAATAACGCAAAGTTAGCTATCACTGACACATTTATAAGCATTTGTTTGTAAATTCCGGTTCAAGGACCGTGTTTGGTGGGTAGTTTAACTGGGGCGGTTGCCTCCTAAAGAGTAGCGGAGGCGTTCAAAGGTTGGCTTATCCCGGATGGAAATCGGGAGGAAAGTGTAAACGCAGAAGCCAGCTTGACTGTGAGACGGACACGTCGAACAGGCACGAAAGTGGGAGTTAGTTGTCCGCTGTCCGTACATTTCATGTACATGATCGTGGTATCGGCAGCGCTTTCGGATAAAAGTTACCCCGGGGATAACAGGCTTATCACTCCCAATAGTTCACATAGACGGAGTGGTTTGGCACCTCGATGTCGGCTCATCACATCCTGGGGCTGGAGCAGGTCCCAAGGGTTTGGCTGTTCGCCAATTAAAGTGGTACGCGAGCTGGGTTCAGAACGTCGTGAGACAGTTCGGTTTATATCCGGTGTGGACGAAAAGAAATGTGAGGAAATTTGACTCTAGTACGAGAGGACCGAGTTGAACATACCTCTGGTGTATCGGTTGTCGCGCCCGCGGCATTGCCGAGTAGCTATGTATGGCAGGGATAAGTGCTGAAAGCATCTCAAGCACGAAGCCCCTTCCGAGATTACATTTCTCTATGAGATCCCAGATAGACCATCTGGTTGATAGGCGCAAGGTGTACGCACTGCAAAGTGTTTAGCCGAAGCGTACTAATAGATCCATTGTCTTTTTATGTCCTGAGCAATCCTGGTTGTGACTATTTTAGTCACTCGAGCACATTTCGTGTCTCACCAGAATTGTTCAGGTATCGGCTAGTTCGAAAGTCTAGCCATCATATGACTAACAGTACGTGATTGATACTGAACAAGTGTCAATCACTCCATGAATATTCAATTTCAACATCTAAGTAAGTTTGATGTTGGTATCAATAGCGAGGTGGGTACACCTGTTCCCATTCCGAACACAGCAGTTAAGCACCTCTGCGGCGATGATACTCCTTCGGGGGTAAAGTAGCGCGATGCCAACATTGAGCTTATTTTTTATATACAACCAAGAAATCACCTAAAAGTCTAAGCCAAATCGTTCAATGGTTTTCGCTATCGCGTAGTCCGCGAGTCGAGTTCTGATGTCTGCCAGCTCAACAACTTCGCCTTCGTCTAGATCCCAGTCGTCTCTAGCACACTCGAGCTCTAGGGCTCGTTCCAGTAATTCATCAATGCGACCTCTGACCGCATCGTCGTCTGCGATGCTATCTACCGTGACAGGCTGGTGGTCGGGGTTTCTTCGAATGTTCGCCATATACAACTAACAATATTATACTATTGCTTAATTAACAAGCTTATGATATTATAATTTAGTAAATAACAATAAGCGTTTGGAGGGTGCGCTGTTAATAGATTGGAGAAATCTATGGCAGGTACCAAGCAAGGTGCAGCGAAGGCTGCACAAACAAACAAAAAGCGTCACGGAGCTGATTTTTACGCTCGCATTGGCGCAAAAGGTGGCCGCAACAGTAATACTGGCGGATTCGCTGCTAACCCTGAGCTAGCTCGAAAAGCTGGTGCTAAAGGTGGTCGCATTAGCCGTCGTGGTAAGGCTGTAAAAAAGTCTGACGACGACAACCGAGACGAAGACAACGCGTAGGCAGTTTACACCTTCGCGGTGATTCGACACACACGAGTGGTTTGGTCGGCTCCGACCCACCAACGACTCGTGCAGTTGAAACATCGATAGCAATTATCTTCGTCTTGATACCCTGAAGCACTACAGTTTGGGCAGGTGCTGCGTTTGTCTAACCAGTGACGGTAGCTGTCGAGACAGTTTTCGACGGTGGTTTCGTCGATTTCCATATCAATCTGTTTGGCTGTTACTTTGGCTTTCGACCATGCCTCCACTTCTTTAATCAGTAGGTCGAGGTCGTTTTTAAAACAGGCATGACCCGCCAGGGCATGACCTGCTTCATGCAACAACATCATGATTGTTTGCTCGGGGTTATTTGAGTCCAGGTAGTGTAGTCGTTGATTGGCTGGATCCCATCGAAAAGAGTTATCGGCAACAAAAGTAACGTCGGGCAGTTGTGAACGAAGATGGCTAAGCGCATTTTCGAGTAGATTTTGGGCTGTTTTTTGCGTCGTACTCATCTTTGAATAGAATACAGCATGACCCCAAGGTTGCATAACTGTCATATAACTACTATAATTTTAGTAATTAAGTAAGGAGTTTTATGATGGCGGATTTGCACGAGACGCTTGAAGAGCGTGAACGTCGATCAAGACTAGTTTCATTCCTAGTTGGTTCGGCAATTATTCTAGCAATTGTAGTGGGCGTGGTGTGGTTTAATAATCGAGACGATAGTGGCGAGCTGGTAGATGAAGGCGTCAATATTACCGCAACTGAAGATACTAATGATTCAGATTCTGGCACTGATTCAGCTGGCGACAGCAGCAGTGATGTCGATGCATCTGTTGGCAACGACGACGACACGGATAGCGACGACAGAAGCGACGCTACAGACTCTTCGGATGAAACAGACAGCATTGAAGATGAGAGTGATGGTGACGATCAGCAGGCTGTTGCTTCTACCGGTGGTGCCGATAATGGCAGTGAACTACCAAGCACCGGCCCAGAGCACGCAGTAGTTGGACTCATTGGTATAGCGATTGCGGCGCGACTGTTTGTAACGACTCGTTCAAACCTCGACAATACACTTCGAAGCTAGTCATAAGCTTCCAGTTGACAACTGTTTACACGGGCTAGCCTGGTCTGTACAATTAGATGTAACACCACACTGTGGTTAGAGGGCTACTCGCGCCGGCAGCAAAGCTAGCGCGGGAGTTACCTTATGAGAGGAAATATTTATATATGGCAAAAGCCAAAACAATGGCAGATCTACTGGAAGACAGTGATCTAAAACAATTAAAGAAAGGTGAGGTCGTAGAAGGTTCAGTACTGACTGCTGAAAAGCATGAAGTATGGATTGATCTGGGGCCGCACGGAGTTGGTGTAGTATCCCGACGTGAGATTGGTCATGGTAACCGTGATCTCGAGAAGGGAGAGGAAGTTGTAGTCAGTGTGCTAGAACCAGAAATCGAAGACGGTTCAGTATTGTTGAGTCTGCGCAAAGCAGCGAAAGACAAGGGATGGGAAGTTCTACAGAAGGCTTACGAAGCAGAAGAGACCATCCAAGTTGAATCATATGACGCCAACCGCGGCGGCCTATTGATCGAAGCAGAAGGAATCCGTGGATTCCTGCCGGTGTCACAGCTATCAGCTGAACACTACCCGCGAGTATCGGGCGCTGATAAGGACGAGATTCTTCAGAAGCTAAACAAACTCAAAGGCATCGAACTTGACGTTCAGATTCTGGACATCGATCGCAAGCAGAATAAACTAATTTTCTCCGAAAAAGCAGCGATTCGTGACGCGATGCAAGATCGCCTGAAAGAACTAACTGAAGGCGATGTCGTAACTGGCACCGTAACTGGTGTAGTCGACTTCGGAGCATTTATTAATGTAAATGGCATCGAAGGTTTAATTCACATCTCTGAGATATCATGGGATCGTGTTGAAGACCCGAATGACTACATGAAAGTCGGCGAAGAAGTTGAAGCGAAGGTTATCAAAATTGATGATGACCGACTGAGCTTGAGCCTAAAGCAGACCAAAGACGATCCATGGCTCGAAGAAGTTAAAGAGTACAAAGTCGGATCCGAAGTCGAAGGTACGGTGACGCGGATCACACCATTCGGTGCATTCATTCAGATTAGTTCAGCTGTTGAAGCGTTAGTGCACATCTCTGAACTCGGTGAGTCTGATGATACATCTGACCCAGAAAAGCTATTCAAGCTAAATGAAACCAAGACCTTTACCATCATCAACATCGACAAAGACTCTCGTAAAATCTCACTCTCGTTCGACGCATAGAAAAATAACATTAATCAAGGAGGCATCACATGGCCGCTGAAGACAAGACAATACAGGTCGGCGAACAGATTGTTGTTGCTGACTTGGCAGAAAAACTAGAAGCATCAAACGCTGATGTAGTTGGCAAATTGATGCAAAACGGTGTTATGGCGACACTTAACGACGTAATTGACCACGATACAGCCGCAATTATTGCTGCTGAATTTGAAGTGACAGTTGAGAAAAGCAATAGTGATGACAGTTCACAGATATCACTTAAGAGCGAACGTGAACTCAGTGACGACGCAGAGATCCGTCCACCGGTTGTGGCGGTTATGGGTCATGTGGATCACGGAAAAACGACGTTACTAGATGCAATCCGCGACGCTGATGTAGCTGCGGGTGAAGCTGGTGGAATTACGCAACACATCTCTGCTTACCAAATTACTTATAGTGATCGAAAGATCACTTTTCTAGATACGCCAGGACATGAAGCGTTCGCCGCTTTGCGCCAGCACGGTGCGGCCCTGACTGACGTGGCGGTGATTGTGGTTGCTGCAAATGACGGCGTGATGCCGCAGACCGAAGAAGCAATCGCCTACGCGAAGCGTGCCAGTGTACCGATGGTGGTTGCGATTAATAAGATTGATGACAAGGGTGCTGATGTAGATCGCACTAAACAGCAACTGAGCGAAGCTGGACTGACCCCAGAAGACTGGGGTGGTGACGTGACAATGGTTGAAGTGTCGGCGCTGAAGAAGCAGAACATTGAAGAACTTCTAGACCTTGTGCTATTAACCGCAGACATTGACGAGCACAAAGCTGACCGCGACGTACCGGCTGAAGGAATTGTCATCGAAGCTAACACGGAAACAGGACGCGGTTCAGTGGTGACAGCACTTATAGAGCACGGTGAACTACGTGTGGGTGACATCGTAGTGGCTGGGTCTGCATATGGAAAAGTAAAAGCGCTCACTAATGACCGCGGTGAAAGTATCGAGATGGCTGGCCCGTCGATGCCAGTTACGATTGTCGGTTTTAAGGATGTGCCTATTTTTGGTCAGCGATTTGTGGAAATGGATGATGAGAAGGCTGCAAGAAAACAGGCGCAAGAAGTGAAGGACCAACATCAGAAAGAAACAACTGCCGTTGTAAAATCTGCTACAGGAGGAGATTTGTTGGCGCATATTGATGCAACAAAGCAGCAGAAGTTGCTCAATATCGTGGTTCGGGCCGACGTTCAAGGTTCGCTGGAGTCAATTATTCAAAGCTTGCAGACTCTCGGTAACGATGAGGTCGCCGTGAAAGTTGTATCGCGCGGTATTGGCAATATAAGCGAATCTGATGTAACTGCGGCAGAGGCTAGCCAGGGTTTGATTTATGGCTTTAATGTTAACGCAACATCGAGTATCAAACGACTTGCTGCTCGTCAAAATGTACCGCTCGAAGTCTATGATGTTATTTACGAATTGCTCGAGCAGACTACAGATCTCCTCGAAGACATGATCGAACCAGAGATTATCGAAAGCGAACAAGGAAAACTGAAGGTCAAAGGTGTATTTCGTACTACTGCTAGTAAAGTAATCTGTGGTGGTGAAGTTACGAAAGGCAAAATAAATATCGGTTCAAGGGCAATTATTGGTCGCGACGGTGATGAAGTCGGCCGGGGTGAAATCTCTAAGCTTCAGCGTGGTAAAGACGACGCTAAAGAAGTGTTCAAAGGCGACATGTGTGGACTCGAAATTAATACTGACCAGAAAATCAATGTCAAAAAAGGCGACAATGTTACAGTTATTAAACAAGAAACTGTAAAGAAAGGTCTCTAGAGCTTAGCTCGCTGGTGGGAGTGACGCCGGACGAAGCGTTATGGAAAAGCCCGCATTTGAATCACCAGAAGAGAAGAAGCGAAAAAAAGCCGAAAAAGATTCGACTGAGAATCAGTCACGGTTCGAGCAGCTTCAAGCCGCATTGCGTCGGGCGTTGGAGTCCTTGTTAGATCCACCAGACAGTGAATCGCAGTCTGCGAAAGAACCCCGACTCAAAGTTTCGCGCCGTGAGCGAATTGATGATGGAGAAACGACATACGGTCGACTAGCTGAGCCAGAAGCTGCAGCGCGGCCATATCGTCCGGTTATTACTCCCTATAACCCTGAAGTGCAGGCTCGTCACTTTTCAGAGTCGCCAGAAGATGAGTTATCGGTGTCGCCACAGAGCCAAGATACGCAAATAAACACCAATGAGTCCGGCTCATCAACCGTATCCTCTGAGTCACGAACCGCAGCGTTGCGGGAACGAGCTGACCAGATTTGGCGGCAAGCAAGAGAATCTGTTCGAAATTTTATCGACCGAAGCAGAATTACAAATACAACCGAGACAACTAACAATCAAAATCCTCGAGTAGGTAATAGTGAGCGAGGGGTTGACACCGCCTCATCAGCTGCGTCACTAGGTCTATCTGAAGCTACGAGAGAAAATGAATCGTCAGCCAGCAGAGAAGAACTATCGGGCTTAACAATTGCTGAATTAGAAGATCGATTCGGTAAGCGCACCACTGCTTATCAACCACGAAGAAACATCGAAACCAAGGAAGCTGCAAATCCAATCGTGCCATTGTACGTAGCATTCAATGAACTGCGACAGCGTCGCTATCGCAAGAAACTCGAGCGAATTGCGGACGAACAGCGCAAGCAACAGCGAACAATAGATCAGGTTGAACGCGATAATCGTCGTCAACCGGAGACTACCAGTCCTGTCCAGCCGATTGCCGCCTCGCAATCAATTCTTAAACGCGAGCGTCACGAGCCGGTCGTGGCTGCTGAAGTTCAACAACAGCAGGTTACAGTAGAACAACAATCGCAGCCCCAACCAACCCCTGAACAGAACCGAGTGGAAATTAGAGAAGGTGAAGTTAGGGCTAGCTATCCACCCATGGTTACGCCGCGACTCGAGCAGACGCAAACAATAACTGAGCCAACCACCGCCGAAGCGCTGATTGTCGATGAATCAGAAGCTGAAAAGCAGCGTGTCTCGCGAGGACGTAGCCAGCCAGCAGTAGCCATAAAGGAGGTGGTCGAGCGTCATCCAGCTGCTAAAATCGAGCAGACAAAATCGAATTCGGAATCGACTTCAGCCCGAACTAGCTGGGAGCAACGAACCGGCGACAGTAGAAGTAAAACTGCGAATCACAGCTCAAGTGCAGACGGTGGTGCAACTTTCGATACGCAGATCAGCACCTCTGCCTCTGACACCAATAAAACCGTTAGGATGAAACCCACCAGCGCAAGTCGCGCAGACAACACGGCTACAAAAGACTCCGTAATCGACACCCCACGCTGGCAGCAAGCGGTGCTGATTGTCATAAATGTGCTATTAATTGCGTTACTGGTTCGGGAACTGGTATCCTGAAACCATGATTAAACTGGACGACAACTTACTCAACGATTTAGGGCTCGGTCAGCTACCGAAAGCTGAGAGGGATCAACTATTAGCTCATATATTCGAGACCTTACAGATGCGGGTTGGCACCACGCTCGCCCAGCAGATGTCTGACGAGCAACTGGATGAATTTGAGGCAATTGTGCAACCATCAGAAACCAATCCTGGCGAAGACCTCGATGACGAGACACAGGCCAAAGCTGCTCAGTGGCTAGAAGAGAACTTCCCAAGCTATAAGCAGGTTGTGGCTGATGAGCTAGAAAAGCTAAAATCAGAAATCAAACGCGATGCACCAGTAATTCTTGAAAACTCCGGCGACTAACTAAGATAGCCGTTAATAAAATCTGCAGCAGACACAGGTGCTTTACCCGGTAGCTGTAGTTTTTTAATGCTGAGCTGCATAGAGGAAGTATCGATTGTCATCTTTTTTGCGTTAACATGTGGTGTTCCTGGACTGTTGATTGATTCCGTGTCAGTCACTTCGCTGTCGACAACAATCATTTGCCTGTCGAATAACTCAGTGCGACTTTTCGGCCACTGGGCGTAGGCTCTGATTTTAGCTTCAATCGTTTCAGCTGTCTCGTTCCAGTCTATTTCGCCATCAGCCTTGCTAGCTTTTGACGTATACGAAGCAGCGCTGTGGTCTTGTGGCTGCGGTTCGATAGTGTTGTTGTGGTAGTCGACTAACACTTGTGGCAGCCAGTCTTTTTGCAGGTCTAACAGGGCGGCCGTCAGCTCTTTTGCTGTCTCTGTAAAGTCGAGCTCTAGATCGGTTTGGCCAAGAAGAGGTCCATCGTCGAGCTGAGGGGTAATTTTTATAACACTAATTCCAGTAATTTTGTCACGGTTAATAATGGCGGTACGGATTGGATCAGCGCCACGGTACTTTGGTAGTAGTGAAAAATGCGAATTTGTTATACCTAGCGGAAAAAAGCCAATGACTGATTCTGGGATAATGACACCGTAGTCAACTACCAGCCCGAGTTGGCTGCGAAAATGATGTGTCGAAAACAACTCCTGGAGTTCATCGGCAGAGTTGGCGGTGAAGTGATCGAGTCCACGCTCATCGGCAAATTCTTCAGTCTGGGTAGTTGACTGGCTGTCGTGGGCGCCAGCTCCGGATTTAGAAATGACAGCTTCGATTGCAAATCGCGACGACACAGCTTCGAGGCTTTTTCGACTGACGTAGCCGCTGCCGAAAAATATCAGCTCAGGTTTAAGCAGGCTGTCAGTAGTGATAATTTGTGGTTCAAATTTTGCCATCGACGCCGTAGCCTTCTATTAGTTTTGTTGATTCGTTCATAGGCAGTGGTTTCATTTCGCCGTCAACGATTTTGTATAGTTCACCGTCCGGCCCAAGCCGATCGACAAAGGTGACGCCATGGGTGTGATCGATTTCGTGCTGAAAAATTCTGGCTAAAAATCCACGCGCAAACAGTTTGATGGTCTTACCGTGAATGTTTTGGGCTTTGATTTTGACTTTGGGATACCGTGGTACTCGACCGTACACGTCTACCACACTCAGACAGCCTTCGAGTTCAGCTTTTGGTTCTCCGTCGTATTTGGTGATTTCAGGATTGATGTAGATGTCGAATTCTTGATTGGCGTCATCACCAGTGTCTCGGCGAACAATCACCACGCGCCTAAGGTCGTTAATCTGAACTGCCGCCAGGGCGACTCCAGTTTCGTGATTACGAGACGCCTCCCAGTCGAGCGTTGCAGATTCCATTTGTTTAATCAGCTGCTGCACGTCTTCATTAATTTCATCAACCGTGTCCGATTCTTCGCGAAGCGATGGGTGCGGCAGTGTGATGATGTCTTCTTTGCTGGCCATGATTGTCCTTTCTTACAGTAAACTAGGTGGATTTATGTGGGTGTCGATACTTTTTGATTGAATTTCAGTTGCTATCTCCACCAGTGCCGCGCGCTGAGTAGATTTTACCAAAAGCTGCCAATTATTATAACCAAATGCGTGCTGGCGTAGCGCTGGCGATGGTCCAAGCGTGATTGTATCGGGCCAGTTTTTATCAATTTGTGACTTAGCAGTGCTCAGTTTTTCTTGAGCCTTACCGTCGGTTTTGTAGCGAGCTTTGATTAACATCAAATGAGTAAATGGCGGGTAGTGGCGTTCACGTCGTTGGTCGATTTCTATCTGGTAGAACAACTCGTAATCGTTGGTGATAGCAGTTTTAACTGCGTGATGTTCAGGTTGCAACGCCTGAACAATAGTGTTGCCGCCAGTGCCACGACGATTGTTACGGCCGATAACTTGTCGCAGCTGTTGGTAGACCGTTTCTGACGCATTGTAGTCCGGTAGACCGAGGCCGCTATCGGCGTGCAATACGCCGACCGTGGTGAGGTTTGGCAGGTCGAAGCCTTTGATAAGCAGCTGTGTGCCGATTAGGATGTCGGCGCTGCGTAGCGAAGTGTCAGATTGTTGTTGGTCGCGGTCAGCGCGGACAATTTTTGCCTTTGGGAATATTTTTTGTACATCTTCTTCGATGCGCTGGGTGCCAGCGCGTTTGAGTCGGATCTCCGTAGAATTACAGTCGGGGCAGCTGCTGGGTGGGGTGTACTTGCGGCCGCACGTGTGGCATTGAGCTGAGTGCTGATTCCGATGATAGACTGCCGGTAACTGACAGGTGGCACACTCCATAATCCAGCCACAGTCCATGCACTGGGTAGCGTGTGAGTAGCCACGTTTGTTAATGAACAGCAACGACTGCTTTTTAGCGTCGAGGCTACGGGCAATAGAATTGAGCAGTGGTGTTGAGAGATTGGTGTCTTGCTTGAACTGTGAACGATCATTGAGAGGCACGACTGTTATAGATTGTGACGTTTTGTTGTAATGCGGGGAGGGTAGAGAGTGAAGCTGCAGATAATCTTCGGCGAGCCATCGCTGAGAAATATTTGGCGTGGCAGTACCGAGTACGAGCTTGGCGTCATTAAGCTCGCAGCGCTTAGCAGCAACAAACGTCGCGTCGTAGTGAGGTCTCGATGTTTCAATAAACGAACTATCGTGAGCCTCGTCGACGATGATTATGCCCAAGTTTTGAAGTGGCGCAAACACCGCTGAGCGCGGTCCAACTACGATAACAGGCTGCTTACTGTCACGGATGAAGTTCCAGCGTGCGTGGCGTTGAGCTTCAGTCAGATCCGAGCTCATTTCAACTAACGGCACAGATAGCAATGGTCGGATTCGGTCTAGCAGGTGACGGCTTAGTCCAATTTCTGGCACCAGCAAAATTGCGCTTTTGTTGTTGTCGATTGCTTGCTTTATTAATGATAAATAGATGTGGGTTTTGCCAGAGCCGGTTGCGCCGTGGAGTAGGTGGCTACGCTGATTGCTGTCGACAACGTCAGACACAAGCTGCTGCTGATTGTCGCTGAGTTCAATGAAGCCGGTTTGATCATCATGAACCTGCGGAGAGAAAGGCGAGCGACGTTGTTTGGTCAAGCCACGAGGCAGCATTGTTTGCAGGGTGGCATTTAAATCGGATGCGTAATATTGGGCGATCCAATCTGCAAGCGCTAGATACTGTTTGTCGATTGGATTCAACGCGGTTTTTTGTAGTTGCTTGGTCTGGAATGACGGTTTTTCTGTAGTTCTAATTACAACGCCGGTGGCGGTCTTTTTGCCAATTGGAATGGTGACGATGTCACCGATTACAACTGATTCAGAAGAGGAATATGTTAGCGTTGCATTACCGCCACGATTTCCGCCAACTACTGCTACATTAAAATAATTCACTATTAAAATTATAGTACACTTGAAAACGTATATGGTTTATTTCGAAAGCAGAGCCCAAGCAGGCGACATACTAGCTGAAAAATTATCAAGCTACCACAACACCAATACAATAGTGATAGCACTTAGCAGGTCGTCGACTCTTGTAGCGCGAAGAATTGGCGATTATCTAAACTGTGAAGTGACATTAATGTTAATGGAACCAATTGATGTTCCGGGTTCAACTGATATCGCTATTGGTGTCGTCAACCAACGGGGTGATTTTGTCTACAATAAACAGCTCGGCAAAGGGCTACGAGATGAGCTGGAAATGGAGTTTCGTAATGCGTTTGCAGGAGAGAAACTAGAAAAATTCCATAAAATTAATCGGATGCTCGATCATGAAGGAATCGTAACCCCTGAGTCTGTTGCAAACAAGAATGTGATTCTCGTTTCAGATGGCCTCGATACAGGCACCTCAATAGATGCAATCACAGAGTATCTCAAGCCGATTCATATTGAACGAATGATAGCAGCCGTGCCAGTCGCTACTATTGAAGCAGTTGATCGATTGCATATTGCCTGTGACGAGCTGCATGTTCTGGGTGTTATTCCCGGTAACTTTGCTCCAAACCATTATTACGACGAGTCTGCAGACATTGGCGATGACCAAGTAGACGCGGCGTTACATCCTGTAGCAACATAATTGCTTGACGCAAAAGTGTTGTTTTGGCTACAATGAAGTGCAGATGTTAGATGTGTTTATCACTTCACGAGTTCGGAGGAAAGTCTTGGTTGTATATGCCAAGTATCCTGATTTTTCAACCCACGTTCGCGGGTTGGCGAAGCTAATTAAAGAAGACCCAGGAAATATCCAACGTGAACTAGCCAAGTTAGAAAAAGTCGGTTTTTTAAAGTCTCATCGAGAAAGTAATACTAAAGTTTATACCGCAGATACTAACTTCCCAATTTTTAAGGAACTACAAGGAATCGTACTTAAATCGCAGCGGGCCAAACGAAAAGCTCGACGCTAAATCGTGACCGAGTCAAACGTCGACAAGCTCATTTATCAACTACTGGAGCGTCGAGGGATTACCGACAAAGACACATTTTTTAATCCGCCATACATTGACGTAGACACACGAAATCCATTCCAAATACCAGGAGTGACGGCTGCAGTTGAGCGGCTAAAAACTGCTAAGGATGAGAATCAGAAAATTGTTATTTACGGTGACTACGACATCGATGGACTGACGGCAACGACATTGCTCAACGATGCGTTTACGTCATTTGGATTTAGGCTTGAGTTATACACCCCAGACAGATTTAAAGAAGGCTACGGCCTCAACAATGATGCTTTATCGCATATAAAAAATGACCTTGATGCGGATGTAGTGGTTACCGTTGATTGTGGCACTGTTTCATTTGATGAACTGAAGCATGCAGCAGACATTGGTTTAGACGTGATAGTTACTGATCATCACCAACCACACGAAGACCTACCAGTTGCAGAAGCAATTGTGAATCCTCATCGTAGCGACAACGAATACCCCTTTATTGAGTTTGCTGGAGTGGGTGTAGCGTTTAAGTTGGTGCAAGCACTACAGACTGAACTGCCTGGACTAGATCCAGGCCAGGAGAAATGGCTACTTGATTTAGTAGCGCTAGGGACAGTTTGTGATGTCGTACCGCTAGTGGACGAAAATCGCTCACTTGTACATTGGGGGTTAAAAGTTTTGTCGCAAACTCGTCGAGCTGGATTAAGTGAACTAATGTTAGCAGCACGGGTCGATCCTCGCACCGTTGGCGCCGAAGATTTGGGTTTTCGGTTGGGGCCGCGATTGAACGCATCCGGCAGATTAACACACGCTAAACGAAGTTTGAAATTACTCACTACAGACTCACGGTCAGAAGCTACGCTACTGGCAACAGAACTTGAACAGCTCAATAGCGAGAGACGTACGATTCAACGCGAAGTGCTTGATCAAGCACTTGAACAAGCAGCCGACAACGATCAACCAGTGTTGGTTGTCAGTGGTGAAGACTGGAATGAAGGCGTGATTGGAATCGTGGCAGCAAAATTACTTGAAACTTTCGAAAAGCCGAGTTTCGTATTCTCTATCGAAGGCGACACTGCTAAAGCTAGCGCTAGAGCATATGGCGATTTTTCTGCAGTGGAAGCAATCCGTGCTGCAGATGAAGTGGTGGTAAGTGGCGGCGGGCATGTAGCAGCTGGTGGCTGTACCGTTAATACTAAAGATATTGACCGCTTTACTGAGCTTGTTAACAAGTATTATCGATCGTTGAAGATCGATCGTGATTCACAGAGAGCTACGCTAAAGCCTGTCGCTGACATAGAAATCGATAGCTATAAAGTACTTAACCCGCAGCTGGTAGAACGACTGGCAGAGCTCGAGCCGTACGGTCAAGCAAACCCTCGTCCGCTGCTGGCGCTAACAGTTGCGAGTTTTGAGCAAAAGCTGGTTGGCAAACAGAAGAATCATCTCAAACTAACGTTAATTGACAATAACAATCAGCGTATTGGTGGGATTGTGTTTGGCCGTGATTCTCATGTCGATGATTTAGGCAAAGTTATAGCAACAATCAACCTTAGTAATTATGATCCTCGAGGAGTTGATTTAATAATCAAGGATTTCACTTGAGGTCTCAATCTGTTTTTGCTAGGATTAGTTGGTAAAGAAATAGAGGTAAACATGGTCAGTATTACTCGCAAAGACGAGAATGAATCACTAGAGAACATGATCCGACGATTTAATCGTCGAGTTCAGCAGGCCGGAACCGTTGCACAAGTTCGTTCTAATCGGTATTTCGAAAAAGAACCAAACCGTCGTGAACGCCGTAAGCAAGCAATCATTCGCAATCAGCGCAAGCAGCAAAAATTCAAACAACAACGAGAGCGTTAATATGCTTGATCAGCTACAGGCTGACCTCAAGGACGCTCAACTAGCGCGCGACAAAGTTCGCACGCAGGTTTTAAAGTCTCTCAAGGCGTCATTGCAAAACGAACGCATTGAAGTTGGCGATGAGCTGAGCGGTGAACAGCAGCTGGTAGTGTTACAGCGTGAATTAAAGAAACGCACCGAAGCTACCGAAATGTATCAAAGTGCTGGCAGGACTGAGCAGGCTGAAGTTGAAAAAGCTGAAATCGAAGTTCTTAAGGATTATCTGCCGGAACAACTAAGCGACCAAGAACTAATCGATATTATCCAGTCAGCGATTGACGAAGTTAATGCGACGTCGGTGGAAGATATGGGTAAAGTTATGTCGGTCGTTAGTCCACAAGTGACCGGTAAGGCCGATAAGGCAGAGGTGGCAGTTATGGTAAAGGATTTACTACGTGCCTGAGGCCGGAGATCCGGCGACAACCAGTGTGGCGGCGCCAGCATATGTAATGCTCGGTACAGTTGGCAGTGGCAAAACAGTGCAAGCCCATCATTTGCGCGATGTGATGAACGCGCAGTCGTTATCGGCGGGTTCGTTGATACGACATCATCTAAAAGATGATCCGCGCGTAGTACGGGGGGAATTATTGCCACATGAAGAAGTCGTGGCGATTGTCGGTGAAGCAATTCAGGCAACAGATGATGAACAGCCAATAATATTTGATGGCTTTCCTAGGGCGATAAAACAGAAACAATGGCTCGATGAACATCTAGCGCAACATAACCGACCGTTAGCTGCAGTTTTTTATCTAAAGGTTGACGAGGTGGAAATAAACCGTCGATTAGCGCAACGTGGTCGGTCGGACGATACACCTCAAGCTATCGCTCGGAGGAAGCAGTGGTTCAACGAAAAAGTTCTGCCTGTACTTGAACTGTATCGGGACAGCGGTCAGCTGGTTGAGATCGATGGAAATCAGGGTCCAAAAGCTGTTTTTAAGCAAATAACTGACACAATAAATTAAAGTGTACGACCTTTTATGAAACATCTTGTAAAAAATGACACCGAAATCGACCGTCTTCGCCAAAGCTGTAAGATGCTGGCCGACGTACTTACAATTATCGAAAATGAGGTTGATGTTGGCATGAGTACTGCGGACATTGATCAAATTGCCCGTAAAGAGATAAAAGCGCTTGGCGGGAAGCCAGCTTTTTACGGTTACCAAGGTTTTCCGGGTGCGGCGTGCACCTCAGTTAATGAACAGGTTGTTCACGGAATTCCCGGAAAGTATGAATTACAAGACGGCGACATTATTAGTGTTGATTGCGGCATTGAATATAAGGGAATGATTTCAGACTCAGCTTTTTCAAAAATCGTCGGCAACCGCACTAGTGACGATGAAGCGCTACTGGAATCAACAGAAGCATCGATGCTAGCTGGAATCAACCAGGTAAAAGCCGGTTGCACAACTGGTGACATCGGAAATGCGGTCGAAGCAGTTCTAACAGATGCTGGCTATGGGATTGTTCGTGATTTGGTCGGCCATGGTGTTGGTCGCTCTCTACATGAAGCGCCAGAAATTCCAAACTTTGGTAAAGCTGGCACTGGTCCTAAGTTATTGGCGGGAATGACAATCGCAATTGAACCAATGTCGAGTCGAGGCGACTGGCGAGTTAATATTTTACCTGACAATTGGACAATAGTGACGAAAGACGACTCTCGCTCAGCTCATTTTGAACACACGGTTCTTGTAACTGATACTGGCTTTGAAATACTAACCGACCGTTCTTTGTAGTAAAAACTTACTTCAATCCAGAGCCCATTATTTGCCGAGTAGTAACGCTCGTGGTTATACTGTTAGCATGCATCAGAATATTTCAGTCGGCCTCGACATTGGTGGGCATCAAATAAAATGCTTAGTGATGTCGATGCATTCCGACCAAGAAAAACAAACACTCGGTCTGGGATTAGCGCACAGCGAGGGTATTCGCCGTGGAGTTGTAGTAGATATCGAACGAGCAGCTGCAGCAATCAAACAGGCAGTTGATGAAGCTGAACGAATTTCCGGTCATCATATATCAGATGTGGCGGTAACGATAAGCGGTGACCACCTGTCCGTAAAGAATAGTCACGGATTAATTGCGGCGAATGGACCAAACCAACAGATTGACCGGCATGACCTTGATCGAGTAGAAGAAGCTGCAACCGTCGTGCAAACCCCACAGAATACTGAAATCATCCATGTTGTTCCGCGTTCATATCGGCTCGATGGCCAGAGTGAAATAAAAGACCCAGTCGGAATGAGTGGAGTAAGACTAGAGGTGGACGCTCTGTTAGTTACCGTTTCGACACCTATGCTACGTAATTTAGAGCAAGCGTTGCGGCTGGCCGACCTGAACCCGGTACAGATATTTGCTAACGGCATACCTGCGGCTCATGTAGCAATCGACGACGAACATCGAGAAGTCGGTAGTTGTCTAGTAGATATCGGTCACACGACAACTACGGTGGCAGTTTACGAAGAAGAAGAGCTGCTACATTTGGCGGTATTGCCAGTTGGCGCATCGCACGTTGGACATGATCTAGCGATCGGTCTTAAAACTGACCTTTCTACCGCACAATATATTGCCGAGCATCATGTCGACGCATCAAAGGAAGCTGCTGTTTCTAAACAATTAAGGATCAAAAACAAGAGTCAAGAGTCTGTCGGTTTTGATCAGGCATTCATTAACGAAATCGCTACAGAGCGAATTTGCGAAATCTTCGAGCTGGTGCAAAAAGAACTCGTTAATTGTAAGAAGGCCGGTCAATTACCGGGTGGTCTAATTTTGGTAGGTGGCGGTGCAAATACTCCTGGCATCATAGAGAGGGCAGAAAATATCGTTCAGCTGCCGGTCGAAATCGCGACGCTGCCGGCATACGAAGGTGCAGTCGACAAACTAGATGTGCCACAGAATGCCAGCGTTATCGGTCTCGGTGTTTTATCTAATCTTGAAACTGTAAGTACAAAGTCGGCTGGCAGATCGGTCTCGTTGCCGCGCCTCGGTGGCAAGTTGCGCAACTTTTTTGAACACCTAAAACCATAGCGAATACAAGTTATGGTAAGTGCTGTTTGTTCCGTATAAATTTATTACACTTTTGCTTTGAGCCTGTTATAATTCATGTAAATAGGCATAAGGAGGAACTAACATGCCACAGGTAATTCCAGAAGTAGAAACATTTGCTCGAATTCGAGTTGTAGGTGTCGGTGGGGCAGGCAATGCTGCTGTTGACCGTATGATTAATGAAGATGTTAAGGGCATAGATTTTATCGCAGTTAACACTGATGCACAGGCGTTACATAATTCTGATGCAAACACGAAGATTCATATTGGTCAGCAGACCACTCGTGGTCTCGGGGCGGGCGCAGATCCAAGCGTTGGCCAGAGTGCTGCAGATGAGAGTATTGACGAACTGAAAGAAGCACTGGAAGGCGCCGACATGGTATTCGTTACATATGGTGCAGGCGGCGGAACAGGGAGTGGTGCAGGGCCGATGATTGCCCAGCTTGCCAAAGATCAAGGTATCTTAACAGTAGGTATTGCCACCAAGCCATTTGCATTTGAAGGTGAACGTCGACGGCGCAATGCAGAAGAATCAATTTCCCAGCTCAGAAAAGCAGTCGATACACTAATTACGATTCCAAACGATAAATTACTTCAAACTACCGAGAGAAACCTGCCATTGATGGAGGCTTTCAAGGTCGCTGATGACGTCCTTCGCCAGGGAGTGCAAGGTATATCAGACCTGATAACTGTGCACGGCATGATTAATCTCGACTTTGCTGACGTTAAAGCAGTGATGAGTAGCGCAGGTTCAGCTCTGATGGGAATCGGTACTGCTAGCGGTGAGAACCGTGCAGTTGATGCTGCTCAGAATGCAATCGAGTCGCCGCTACTCGAAGTGTCAATCGATGGCGCTCGCGGGGTGCTGTTTAATGTCACCGGTAGTAGTAGTATGTCGATGCACGAGATTAACGAAGCAGCAGAGACAATTACATCTGCTGTTGATAGTGATGCCAATATCATTTTTGGTGCAACACTAGACGAGGACATGGGCGACGACATGAAGATTACCGTTATCGCGACCGGGTTTGATGCGGCTTACTTTGTAGAAGCGCGACGAGATGCAGATCGGGAAGGCTTGGCATATTTCAGTAAGCCAGATCGCTCGAATGATATGGAAGACGACTTTGAGGATGATTTACCTGAGGACATGGACGTTAGCCTCGACGAAACTCATCCTGTTGATCAGCCTGACTCACTAAAAGAGATTGATGAGCAAGCTGAAGCAACTCGTGAGTCCGATGAGTCGAGCATTTGGTCCGTCGAGGAGGAAGATGATAGCTACGATCAGCCTGCATTCTTGCGACGCAGGAAGAAGAATAAGAAGAAATCAACGAGCAACGACGAATCATAAAATTTGATAATAAAATTGTTCAGCACACTTCCAATTTTCATAGTAGATATGACAACACAAAAAAGTTGCAAAACACTACCTGTGGGGGTAAGCTAAGCGTATTGCACACTACATATAGGGTGCAGGCACCAATCATTAACATAATCAGTGAGTAAGGATAGGGCGGATGAAGTGTCCACAATGTGGCAGTAATGATCTAAAAGTGATTGAGTCGAGAGAGGCAGCAGAACAAGCTGCAATTCGTCGACGTAGGCACTGTCAGGATTGCGACGATCGGTTTACAACCTATGAACGTGTGGAGCGACCTAATCTTGCTGTTATCAAGCGCAGTGGCGAACGTGAACTATATGATCGAGCTAAGCTTATGTCAGGTATTTTACGTGCAACAGAAAAACGCCCAGTGTCACGCATGGAACTGGAGCGGTTGCTTGATTCTATCGAGCGTAAACTTCATCAACAGGAATCGTCCGACGTGCCAACGTCTGTTGTTGGCGAGATGATTCTCGAAGAGCTGGCGTCAATTGACCCAGTAGCATACATACGTTTCGCAAGTGTCTACAAAGACTTTTCAAGCGTAGATAGCTTTGAAGCGGAGCTTAGAAAGCTGAAATTACTAACTGATAAAACAGAGGCAAATGCAGAAAAATCTTGACTGAGTGTTCATTGAGTCCGGTACAATGTAGTGGATTTGAGTGAGCACAAGCTCAAGCAAAAGCTGCCTGTGTGAGGGTGGCAAAAATCAAAAAAATAAAATTAATCATAAAACTAACGGAGGGTATTATGACGCCATATCAACAGCGCGTGAGCGCACTTAAAATTCCACGGTACTTTACAAAAGACAGTATCGACGCTTACAACATGGTCGAATGGGAAGTTCGAGAATCAAAAATTGTTAATCCAGGCACCGGTGAAATTGTATTTCATCAGCCACATGTAGAGATGCCGACAAGCTGGTCAGTTAACTCAACAAACATTGTTGCGCAGAAATATTTTGTAGGAACACCAGGAGATGCAGGGCGAGAACAAAGTTTACGCGATTTAATCAACCGTGTTGCAGACACAATTACTGAACATGGACTGAAAGAGGGATACTTCGTCGACGAAGAAGAAGCGGCGACATATAATCAAGAGCTAAAATATATATTAGTAACGCAGCGGGCTGCATTTAATTCACCAGTGTGGTTTAACATTGGTGCTCCAGACCGACGACAGCAGGCAAGTGCTTGCTTTATTTTGAGTGTCGAAGACGAAATGAAGTCGATCCTAAACTGGTATGTTGAAGAAGGAATGATTTTTAAAGGCGGATCTGGCGCAGGCATCAATCTCAGTCGCATTCGTGCAAGTCAGGAGCCATTGAGTGGTTCTGCAGGTCAGGCATCAGGCCCACTTAGCTTTATGCGCGGCGCTGACAGTTCAGCTGGTGCAATCAAAAGCGGAGGCAAGACTCGTCGAGCAGCAAAGATGGTGATTCTGGATGTTGACCATCCGGATATCGAACAGTTTATTTGGTCGAAAGCACGTGAAGAACGCAAAGCCAATGCGCTGCAAGATGCTGGATTCGATATGAGCCTCAATGGTGAAGATATTCACTCCATTCAGTACCAGAACGCTAACAACTCGGTGCGAGTAACTGATGAATTCATGGAAGCTGTTGAAAATGATGAAGACTGGGATCTAGTTGGACGTAAAGAAGACAGAGTCTACAAGACGGTTAAAGCCCGTAGTATTTGGCAACAAATTGCCGAAGCGTCACATGAATGCGCAGATCCGGGTCTTCAATTCGACACCACAATTAATAAGTGGCACACTACGCCAAATGCCGGGCGCATTAACGGTTCGAATCCGTGCAGTGAATACATGCATCTCGATAACTCTGCGTGCAACTTAGCGTCTATCAATTTACTGAAATACCTTAACGATGACGGTAGCTTCGACATTGATGCGTTCCGTCACACGGTTGAAGTGGTGTTTCTTGGACAGGAAATCCTGGTAGGTTACAGTGAGTATCCAACCGAAAGTATTGCTAAGAATGCTATTAAATACCGACAACTCGGTATGGGTTACGCCAATCTCGGTGCGTTATTGATGGCGCAAGGTCTACCGTACGACTCCGATGGTGGTCGTGCTCAAGCGGCAGCAGTAACAGCCTTTCTAACTGGTCAGGCGTACGCAATGAGCGCTAAGATCGCCAAGCGTATTGGTCCATTTGCTGGATACGATGCCGACAAAGAGGGGATGAACAAAGTACTGCGCATGCACCGTGATGAAGTAAACAACATTGATGCGAAGTATGTGGCTGAAGATCTATTGAATGCAGCGACTATTGCATGGGATCAAGCAGTTGAGCTTGGTCAAACGAACGGTGTTCGTAACGCTCAGGCCAGTGTATTAGCTCCAACCGGCACTATCGGTTTGATGATGGATTGTGATACCACCGGTATTGAACCGGACCTCAGTTTAGTAAAGACCAAAAATCTCGTCGGCGGTGGCAACATGCATATCGTTAACCGCACCGTGCCACGAGCGCTTGAACAGCTTGGCTATAATCAGGCGCAAGTCAAAGCTATCGTTGAATACATTGACGAAGAGAAGACAATTGTTGGCGCTCCAGAGCTGAAAGAAAGACACTTGCCGGTCTTTGCCTGCTCGATGGGCGACAACGTGATTCATCATCTGGGTCACGTAAAGATGATGGGTGCGGTTCAACCGTTCCTTTCAGGCGCAATCAGCAAGACTGTTAACATGCCGACTACTGCCTCTGTCGAAGATGTAGCAGACTTACATTTTGATTCGTGGAAGCTCGGCCTCAAAGCCGTCGCAATCTACCGCGACAACTCGAAAGTCGCACAACCACTTAGTACCACCAAGAAAGAAGAAAAACCAGAGCCAACTGAAGAGAAGCAAACTACAGAAGCAGCCCAGACAGCGCCGGCTGACTTTACCGTCAAGGGCGTTCGTCGCCGTGAACCGAACAAAGTCCGTGCTAGTCGTACTTACGATTTCCAGGTTGCAGGCACTAAAGGCTACTTTACTGTTAGTGAGTTTGAAGATGGCACACCAGCCGAATTGTTCTTAAAGGTTAGCAAACAAGGTTCAACCCTAGCCGGTGTGATGGATGCATTGGCGATCAGCGTCAGCCAGGGCTTGCAGTACGGTGTACCGATTAAGAGCTACGTAAAGACGTTTACCAATATGACGTTTGCACCAAGCGGTTTAACAGACGATCAAGACATTCGCACTGCGAGCTCGCTTGTAGACTACATCTTCCGTCGGATTGGTAAAGATTACCTCAGTTATGATGACCAGCTAGAGACCGCCATCACCATGCCAGGCGATAGCGCTGACAATCAGGTTGCGTTAGCAGTTGAAGACCAGCCGGCAGACGACGATGCATCGACCATGCGTCAACAATCGCTGGGGTCCGAAGTTAGTAACGAACCAGCTGATATTCCGCAGGTGTCTCGGGTAGAGCTTCCAAATCAGCCAGTCGTAGAGGACACAGCTCCACTGTGTAACTTCTGCGGCAACATCACTCAGCGCAGCGGTAGCTGTTATGTCTGTTCAAGCTGTGGGATGACTACCGGTTGTAGTTAGAGGCTAGCAGTTGCCACAAAAAAGCCGCCACCTCGGCGGCTTTTTTAGTTATTGGAAAGTGCTACAATTAGCTTAATGAAAGTACTAGTTCTTTATCGATCAAAGTCAGATCACGGCCGCGAAGTCGAAGAGCTCGCGCATGACTACAAACGTCGCACAGGCAAAGAACTTGAACTGATGGAAGTTGACACCCGTGACGGTCAGAATAAAGCTAGAGCCTATGGAATCGTCCAGTACCCGGCGGTGTTGGCCATCAAAGAACTTGATGGTCAAACATTACAGCTATGGCAGGGTCAGCCACTGCCGACTATCAACGACGTATCGTATTACGACGACAAGTAGCTTGCAGTTGACGACCCACACTCGCTATACTTAGGAGTAACCGTTATGAGTGGAAATCAACCACCAGGTGAGGGCAGAAATCGATTTCGAAAATAGATCCCTCCGAGCCAGCTGCGGCAGTGCTGACAGAGATTAAAGTGAATTCTAGGATGGTACCGTCGAGCTAATCGACTCCTACACCCACCAACAACGGTGCGGTGTTTTTAATTTCTAAGGAGCAACTATGAAGTTCAAAGCTAACAGTAGACGCAAAGCAATCGAGTATGAAAAAGCACTGATTGATTACTGGAAAGAAAATAATACGTTTGAAAAATCTGTCGAGCAGCGACCTAAGGAGGATTCTTATGTGTTTTACGATGGACCACCGTTTATCTCTGGTGACCCACACCACGGCACATTGTTAAGTTCAATTGTGAAAGACGCTGTGCCGCGCTATCAAACCATGCACGGTAAACGTGTTGAAAGAGTTTGGGGCTGGGATTGTCACGGGTTGCCAGCCGAGCGCTTTACGGAGAAAAAAATCGACATTCATTCCCGTGAAGAAGTGCTAGATTACGGCTTAGAAAAATACATAAATGCCGTTCGGGCCAACATGGTTCAAACCAGCAGCGAGTGGGAAGATACAATTGATCGAATCGGTCGCTGGGTGGAGTTCGATGGCGCCTACAAAACTATGGATAAAGACTATATGGAGAGCATCTGGTGGGCATTTAAAGAGCTATACGACAAAGGCAAAATCTACGAGGGTGAAAAAGTGTTGATGTACTGCACACTCGACGGTACGCCGCTATCAAAAGCCGAAGTAACGATGGACTCCGGCGCATACCAAGACGTGACCGATCCAAGTGTCTACGTAAAACTGAAATTAACTGACGAAGATAAGTATTTATTAGTCTGGACAACTACTCCATGGACGCTACCTGCAAATACTGCAGCGGCTGTGCACAATGATGTCGAATACAGCGAGGTTGATGTAGACGGAGAGTGCCTGATTCTGGCTACCGATTTACTTAAAAACGTAATGACAGACGAGAAACATGAATCGATTAACTACGAAGTTATTCGGACAATGATGGGTACGGATTTAGTTGGTAAAACATACGAGCCACTGTTCGAACATCGTGGCGAAAATGCGCACAAGGTATGGCACGCTGATTACGTAGAAACCGAAGCTGGCACTGGTATTGTTCACCTCGCGCCAACATACGGCGAAGAAGACTTTGAATTAGCGAACGAAAAAGGCTTCCCGAGTGTTCACACTATTGACGAAAACGGCATGTTTACCGAAGGTCCATGGCAAGGTCGCAACGTATGGGACATTAACAAGCAAATCGCTAAAGACATGAATCGCTACAGTATGGCGACGTTGCAGGGCGATTACGCAGATTTGGCAGACGAGGAGCGAATAGAGTTTCATAAAAGCCACAACCCCGAAGTTGACGCGGCTATCTGGAAAGTTGACTACATCAACCATAGCTATCCGCACTGTCACCGTTGCGATACGAAACTGATGTACCGCGCCCACCCAAGCTGGTTCATGGACATCGACGGACAACGTTCAAGGATGCTGGAACTAAACGAAGGTATTAATTGGTTCCCCGAGCATTTGAAGCATGGCCGATTCCAACACACTGTCGAATCTGCACCGGATTGGAACCTGAGTCGTGATCGATTCTGGGCAACGGCAATGCCGGTTTGGAAGACTGATAGCGGTAAGGTGAAAGTTGTCGGTAGCTACACTGAACTCAAAGAGCTGAGCGGCGTTGAATTAGACGACTATCATCGACCGTGGATCGACGACGTAACGTTTGAAATCAATGGTGAAACGTATACCCGCATCGACAAAGTAATGGACAGTTGGTTCGAAGCCGGTAGTATGCCATTTGCGCAATTCCACTATCCATTTGAGAACAAGCAAAAATTTGAAGATAATTTTCCGGGCGACTTCATCGTCGAATACATCGGCCAGGTTCGAGCTTGGTTTTATTACATGCTGGCGGTATCGACTGCTTTGTTTGGCAAGAAATCATTCGAAAACGTGATTACAACCGGAACCTTGGCCGGCAGCGATGGTCGTAAAATGAGTAAGAGTCTCGGCAACTACACTGACCCAAACAAGTTAATGGATGAATACTCAGCCGATGCGCTGAGGTTTACTTTGCTGGCAAGCCCGGTTCTCAACGGTGAAGATTTCTCCCTGAAAGATAAAGATGTTTCGGATATTAACCGTAAACTAGCGATGATTTGGAACATGTTTGACTTCTTTACGATGTACGCTGAAGTCGATGAGTGGGAGTGGGACGGTTCGCATGATGATCTCATGAACGATCTAGACAGCCCACTCGATCGATGGATTGTTAGCCGTGTCCACCAGTTGAACGAATCAGTCCAGCACTATATGGACAAATATGATTTACCAAACACATTGCAGCCGGTAATGCCGTTCATCGACGATGCTAGCAACTGGTATGTTCGCCGGTCGCGGCGACGATTCTGGAAGAGTGACGACGATGACGATAAGAATCAGGCATATACAACGCTTCACTACGTGCTGACGCAGCTCAGCATCATCTTGGCGCCGTTCACGCCATTCTTGGCCGAAGAGTTGTACCAGAAGCTGACAGGGGGTGAGAGCGTGCATCTACTAGACTGGCCAGAGGCTGGAATGGTAGACGAAGAACTCGTCAGACAAATGCAGGCAGTACGTGAAATCGTCAGCGAAGGTTTAGCCGAACGCTCACGAAACCAATTGAAAGTACGACAACCGTTGGCTAGTGCTATTGTATCGGACGAACAGGCTACACATATCGAGCGATTTGAAGATATGGTGCTCGAAGAATTGAACGTTAAGGAGATTAGCTCTGATAGTAGTCTTGGCAACGACGAAGTTAAGCTCGATACCAACATTACCGACGAACTGCGACTGGAGGGTCTATCACGGGAAGTGGTACGTGTTGTGCAGCAGACGCGCAAGAAGTCTGGACTCGATGTTGACGACCGGATAAAACTAACACTTGTAACTGATGACAAACAGCTAAAAGCTGCGGTAACTGCTCATGCAGACGACATTACCCATGAGACGCTTGCGAATGATTTATCGCAATCTAGCGAAGATTATGAGCACAGTCGGGAAGTGACTGTTGCTGGTGCTGAACTAACAATTGAATTAATGATTGACGCATGACGGCTCAGCCAAAGCGCGGGTCATGGCCGTGGGTGTTGATTGCTGCGGTCGGGTTTTTATTGAGTGTCGGGGTGGCTATTTTGTTCGCAATCGAAGAGGGTGCGGTTAATGAGGTCAATTTTTCACCCACGAAGCATTTATTACATCTGGTACTTGGGTTGTCAGCGGCAGCTTTTGTAGCCTTTCAGGATTATCGAGTTTTAAAGCGTATCGCAAACTGGCTGTATCTACTTAGCCTTGTGTTGTTGATTGTTGTGCTAGTTAGCAGCAGTGGTCAGACGCAACGTTGGATTGAACTCGGGTTTATTCAGTTTCAGCCGGCGGAGCTAGCCAAGTTAGCTTGCGTGTTGCTGCTAGCGAAATTGTTTGCGAATAAAGTTGGCGAAATGCAAAAACCGAAAAATATTTTACTGTCGATTGGATACATCATATTGCCTGCAGGACTAACCTTGCTACAGCCCGATCTAGGAACATCTATAATATTTATCGCAATCTGGGCGGTCTTAATAATTATCAGCGACGTTAAGCCACTGCACATTGTTATTGGCGGACTGCTAATAACAACTCTCGGGCTACTCGCAATTCCACAGCTATCAGATTATCAGCAGCAGCGGATTATGACATTTCTCGATCCTGCAGCCGACCCACAAGGTAGCGGCTATAACCTGCGTCAGGCTCGGATTACGATTGGCAGTGGTGGTGTTTTGGGCCAGGGTCTCGATTCTGGCAGCCAAAGTCAACTGGCATTTTTGCCGGCGCAGCACACTGATTTTGTGTTTGCAGTTACAGCCGAGAAGCTGGGATTTGTTGGAGCGACCGCTGTTATCGCTGCGTTTGCTGTAGTCGTCTGGCAGATGGTCAGAATTGGACTGCGGGCCCAAGATTCGTTTGGTAGCCATCTGGCAATCGGTCTGGCGGCTCTAATTGCTATTCATGTGGTGATAAATATAGGGATGAATCTTGGACTGCTTCCCGTAACGGGTTTACCTCTCCCATTTCTGTCGTATGGCGGCACATATCTGACAACTGCACTAGTAGCTATTGGTATCGTAATTAGCATTAGTCGCAGTCGTCGAGGATTGGCATTTGAAAAATAGCTTTGACGCTCGAGTGTAACAGATGATAGGATATAATTTGTTATGAAACACGCAGTAATAGAGACCGGTAGCAAGCAATTCATCGTCAAAAAAGGCGACGTAATTGATGTGGAGTTAACTGGCAATGACAAGTCAATCACTTTTGATGCACTGCTTGTAACTGACGGTAAAGACACACAGGTTGGGACGCCGACAGTTAAAGATGCAAAAGTTAAAGCCAAAATTGTAGACGAAATTCGTCAAGACAAGGTGACATCAATTCGGTTCAAAGCAAAAAAACGCGTTAACACCAAGCGCGGTCATAGGCAGCGACAGCAACGAATTGAAATCACCTCGATTTCTTAGGCGTAGCTTCAGTTGGTTGATTAACAGCTTGAGATAGCTGTTTATTTTGCTAGCGAAACTGCGTGAAACCTGATACGCTTATGAATATAAACGTGTAAGGAAACAAACAAGATGCGAATTATTAGCGTCGTCAACCAAAAGGGTGGAGTTGGCAAGACTACGACTGTTATCAATCTCGGAGCCGCTCTGGCAAAACAAGGTAAATCTGTTTTGGTGGTTGACTTGGACCCCCAAGCAAACAGCACTAGTGGTCTTGGCATTCCAAAAACCCAAATTAACAGCTCTGTGTATGAAGTTTTGTTTGAGCCGCAATCAGCCTCCCAGGCGGTAATTGATCATCATACTGGAATGAAGGTGATTCCTTCAAAGCCTGATCTTGCCGCTGCTGACCTAGAGCTGGCAAATGAGCTTAATCGTGAACGCAGGCTTGCGGAAGCACTTGATAATTTCTCTGTTGACTATGTGTTAATTGATTGTCCTCCGAGCTTAGGTCTATTAACTATAAATGCATTGACTGCAGCAACTGACGTAATTATCCCGGTTCAGGCTGAATACTACGCACTCGAAGGTTTAAGTCAGTTATTAAACACTATCCAGCGTGTGCGACAGGCACTTAATCCCGACCTAGCAATTGGTGGAGTGTTGTTGACTATGGTTGACGAGCGTACGACGCTGTCGAAGCAAGTTCAAGATCAGGTTGCGACTCATTTTCAGGATTTGGTATTTGAAACATATATTCCACGAAATGTTCGCATCGCAGAGGCGCCAAGTCATGGCCAGACAGTGGAAGAACACGACAAATGGAGTAAAGGAGCTCGTGCATATAAAGCGCTGGCAAAGGAGGTGATTAATCGTGGCTAAATCAAAAAAACCAGGACTCGGTAAAGGGCTTGATGGATTGATTCCGAGCGAAGTCATTGAACAGCAAGTTGGCAGTTCGAGGCAGTCTGTGTCCCAGATCCCATTAGACAAAATTAAAGCAAATCCTTATCAGCCGCGAACTGATTTTGATCAAGATTCAATTAAGCAGCTGGCTAAATCCTTAGATGAACATGGGTTGTTGCAGCCGGTTGTTGCTATCAGAGATGGTGAATCATATCAGTTAATTGCTGGTGAACGACGCGTTCGCGCTGCTAGAGAGCTACAATGGAGAACTATTGCAAGCATTATTCGCTCCGAGCATGAACAGTCGCAGCTCGAACTGGCATTAATCGAGAATATCCAACGCGATGACCTCAACCCGATGGAAGTGGCGAGAGCTTATGTTCGATTGGCGGAAGAATTTAATATTGATATTTCAGAGGTTGCAAATCGAGCCGGCAAAGCTGAATCGACGGTGCGCAACACTATCAGATTGCTAAATCTTCCAGAAGAAGCATCTCAAGCTCTGCGAAAGGGTAAACTTAGCGAAGGTCATGCTCGGCAAATTCTAGCGCTTGATGATAAGCATGATCAGGAAAAGCTACTGAAGCTAATAGTAAAAAACGGTTGGTCAGTACGACAAGCAGAAGGATACGTGCGTTCACTTAAAAAAGGCGAACAGTCCAAGACTGCTGCCAAGCATGCAACTGCAGAAACACCGCTGACGAAACAAATTGCAAAGCGTCTAGATACAAACGTTAAGATTCAAAACACCGCCAAGGGCGGTCGTCTCGTAATCGAATATAATTCCGACCAACAGTTAGAAAAAATCGCTAGTTATTTTGACTAGAACCAATGGAGTTCGGTAAGCGGTACTAATCGAAGTACAAGATTACCTACAATATAGTCTTCGGGGACGGTGCCAAGGTCATTTCGCGAATCGAGTGATGCGCCAGGATTACGGTTGTCGCCAACTACAAATATATCATTTGGTGGAACAGTAATGTCGACTGCACCGTTGGTGTAGCTAAAGTCCACATCAACTAGCTCGTCAGGTAGGATGCCTCCCGGATTTTCATCATTAAAAACTCGTATTTGCCCATCGCGAACGACTACTCGTTCACCAGGCAGTCCAACAACTCGTTTGATGATCTGTTGTTCACTGCCGTTCGGTTCATGGAATACGATTATCTCGCCGCGACTTGGGATATAAGGTTGATTTCTTATTTCAGAATAAACTTTACCTACACGAGAAATTACCAGACGATCACTTGAGGACAGTGTTGGCTCCATGCTCTGACCGTATACTTCATAGGTTTGGAATACGAGTGTTCTGATTCCCACAACCATAACTAGAACGACAGCAATAAATTTCAGTAAATCAAATGCGCTACTTAGAAGTTTGCGACGTTGCAGGCTTCGGTGCGATTGACCGGCGCTAAACTGAGGTAATTCACTAGGATTCATATCGGTCAGTATGACTAGCAAAAAAGTTTTTAGCAAATTACGATTCTCGTCATTAAATTTGTTATACTTGTGCAGTATTGTTTATGAATAAATCAAATCGTGATAACAGATATAAATCGGTCGATGGTGTTAGGCGTTCACAGCGCAGATCTCTGCGCGACAAAAAGCCCCTCAGTGGTGGTTCTACGCGCAAAAAAAACGACGACGGTAACGGTCGCAGAATTGATGGATTTAAGTCACAGCGAGTTTCGAGTCAACAGTCCAGTTCGGCGCAAAAAGCCGATCAGTCACGCCGACCAGAGGCGCCAGCAATCGATAGCGCCAAAAAGCAGCGTTCAGGCACAAAGCGATTTGGTTTCCTGCGATACCTCATTCCATCTCGAAAAAATCTAAAGCGCACTGGGATGGTTTTCGGCATAGTGTTATTGGCGGTTGGTGGATTTTTCGCCTGGAAAATATTCAACGCAGCAAATGCTGTCATAGATGAGCGTGGGCAAAGCGCGCTTGGGTTAAATCGCGAGATTCGTCCAGAGGATTTAGCCGAAGAGGGTAGTGCCCGAATTAACATCTTGCTGATTGGAGTCCCCGGTAAGCCTGGCTATGACGGACGATTCCTAAATGATGTCACCATGGTACTCAGTGTTGACCCCGCGTCCGAAGATGCAAGCTTGCTGTCTATCCCGCGTGATTTCGTTGTAGACGTCGAGGATTACGGCCTCAATAAAATCAATGCCGCTCATGCATATGGCGAGTTCGATGACACAACAACCGGCCCTGAATTACTCGAGAAGACTGTCGAAGATGTGTTAGATATTAATATAAATTATTACGCACGTGTCGATTTTGACGGTTTCGTTGATACTGTCGACATCCTTGGCGGTGTGACTGTAGATGTTGAAGAGCCGTTATACGATGCCTCAATCGACTCACGCTATGGTGAAGGCGGAGTGTTTAGTCTTTCAGCCGGGACGCAGAAACTTGATGGCTTACAGGCACTACAGTATGTTCGTTGCCGGAAGGGTACCTGTGGAAATGACTTTGGTCGTGCAGCGCGACAGCAGCAAGTGCTTCAAGTGATTCGTGAAAAGGTGTTGAGTGCCGGGACACTTGCTAATCCGCGACGTGTTTCGAGTTTACTTGATCAGCTCAGTGACCATTTCAAAACAGATATATCAGTCAGTGAAGGTCTGCAGCTGTATGAACTAACGAGTAGCTACGGGCCTCCACGTAACTTTGTTTTGAACAATCAACCAGACAACTATCTGGGCTCTTCAACTGTGATTAGTGGTGGTTTGGCGCCGACCGCTGGTCATCTTAATTTCACTGAGATTCAACGATTCGTACGAGGAGATTTGTTTCGAGATGGCTTCCTAAAGCGTGAGAACGCCCCAATTACAGTGTTAAATGGAACCACCATTCCTGCGCTAGCGTCTGAGTTGGAGCTTCGTCTGGACGGCCTTGGCTATAATCCAGTGGAAGTAGATAATGCCCCTGAACAAACTGTCACTGAAACTGTCATTTATCAGCGACAGAACACAGAGCACGAGTTTACATCACACTTGTTGTCAAAACGGATGGGTGTATCGATTACTCAGGGTATTCCTGAGAAATATAAGCAGTATAAGGGCGATTACATAATCGTTGTTGGTAGTGATTATGATGCGGTCTAATCGGATCACGTTGATAATTGCAATTGTGATAAACGTGGTTATGGTGGTCAGTGTTTATTTTGCTATTACAAACGAATTGTTTGCGCTGGCGGTAGTCGTACTGCTGCTCAGTAAGTGGAGGATTGTGGCAACACAGCCAAGATTTTGGGTGCAGAATTTTATAAAGAACTCATGTGACATTCTTTTTGGTCTAGGCACAGTTAGTCTTATGTACTACTATCACGAACAGTTTTTATCAAAGTCGCTGTTAAGCGGGTCTAGCAATCTGAGTTGGCTTGTGTTTGGGTTGGCGGGGCTTCTATTTGTGTGGCAAATTTTCATTAAACCTCGATCGTCACGGGCGTGGGTAGCTACGCAGTCTGCAGCTAGTTTCTCTGTCGCCCAGCTAGCAATCTGGACATATTATCCGCAATACTTTGATTCTGGCTTTGTCCTGATTGTTCTTGCTGTAGGTGCAGCGTTTATAGCCGGCTATCATTTCTCGAGGCAAGTCGATGACTTTGAGGGTCGACTCGCAACATATATGTTTGTATGGTCGTCTATCTTTGCAATGCTAAGTTGGGCGAGCTGGTTGTGGAACGTTCAGTATGTGCTGTCCGGGGTGTTTATCGTTCCACAAATCGTCTTGAGTGGAGGAATAACTGGATATTATCTGGCAACACTCGTTGCAATCAACGCGCGTAGCCGTGCCGATCGACGTACGCAATTTTTACTGCAGAGCGGCTATTATGGATTTATCATGTTACTAATTGTGTTTGCTAGTAGATGGGGTGGAATCCCTTCGTAGAAATAAAGAAGAGAGGGCAACTATGACAAACGACACTATTGATATATCGAAACATCAATCAAACAAAGAACAGCCATTCGCACAGCGACCGTGGTGGTTTCTGGCATTCATCGTACTTATTTCTGCTGGATTCGGATTTGTTGGAGGTAGTTTAACAGATTTAGCAACTGATTCACCGATGCAAATCGAACAACAACGCCAAGTAATTGATGGAGAGGGACAGTTAATTGCAGAAATTGCTAATCAGGTCGGACCAAGCGTGGTTAGCGTCGAATTAGAACAACAGGTTGGATTTGGCGTTCAACAGGGGTTAGGTAGTGGAATTATCGTGAGTGAAGACGGACTCATTGTGACAAATAAACATGTAGTCAGTGATGCTACTTCAATCACGGTCGTAACAGCCGACGGTGTAGAGTATAAAAACGTAGAGCTAGTAGATGAAGATCCTTTCAATGACATAGCATACCTTCAGTTAGATGGCGCCGAGGGGCTTGAGGCAGCTACACTTGGTGATTCCTCTGAAGTAGTTGTCGGTGAGCGAGTTATCGCGATTGGCAATGCACTCGGTGAGTATCCGAACACAGTCACATATGGAATAATTTCTGGATTGAGTCGTCCGGTGGTAGCCGGTAATCGTGGCGGGACATCGTTTGAGAGCTTAGAGAATCTTTTTCAGACAGATGCAGCAATTAATCCGGGAAATTCTGGTGGTCCGCTTGTTAACATGGACGGTGAAGTAATTGGAATTAACACGGCGGTGGCTGGAAATGCAGAAAATATTGGTTTTTCTATCCCGATCAATGATGTAGTACCTGGAATTGAAAGTGTCATAGAAAACGACGAGTTAATTCGGCCATACCTTGGAGTGCGCTACATAGGTTTAACGTCTGCATTGGCCGAACGGTATGACCTGGATGTTGAGCAAGGAGCATACGTATTGGACGACGGAGTTACAGAAGCGGTGCTCGATGGCTCGCCTGCTGATGACGCGGGGATTGAACCCGGAGATGTGATTGTTCGAGTCGGCGGTGAAGAAATAACCAAACAACGCGCACTTAGTACAATCATGACACAGCAACAGGTTGGCGATGAGATTGACGTGGTAATCTATCGTGATGGTGAACGCCAAACGCTGAGCGTTACGCTCCAGGCGTTTGAGGATTAAACTCGCTCAAACTCGAAGCTATAATCTTTTTTCCAGTGTAATTTAAAACCTGAGTCGGCTGCGATAGTGACTAATGTATCTTTTTGCGATGGTGGCGCCTCAATGAAGATATGTGTAATTTGTAGTTTTTCGGCGGCTTGTTCAAACAATGTTCGATAATGCTTTAGCCCATCTTCGCCGCTAACTAGTGCGGCTAGAGGTTCAGCTACTACAGACTTATCGAGGGTTTCGTTATCGGGCAAGTAGGGCAGGTTCGCAACGACAACATGAGCGGCATCGAAGTTATCCAGTAGGCTGCTTTGCATTGCTTTAATATCGAGTTCATGTTTTGCGATATTTCCTTTTGCTATTGTCAGCGCGTCAGATGATATGTCGCTAGCAGTTATTGATAGGTCGGGGCGATGAGTTTTTAGGGCAATAGCGATGGCGCCACTGCCTGTACCGACATCGACTACACGTGAAGAGTCTGGAGCTACCTTGATGACATGCTCGACAAGTGTTTCAGTCTCTGGTCTCGGACACAATACTCGCCAGTCGACCGATAACGTCAATCCGTAAAATTCAATCGAACCAACAATATAAGCAATCGGTTCGCCATTTATTCGGCGATCGATATCTTTCTCCAGCCTGTCTAATTGTTTAGTTGTTAGCTGTGTATCCATATTGCTAAGCAGCTGGGCGCGTGACAGGTTTAATTCGTGAGCTACCAGCAGCTCGGCGTCGAGCTGCCAGCTGTCAGTAACTGGTTTTAATTGTTTTGCGGCGTGGTTAAGCCAGGCTTGAATAGTCATAGCTTCAGTTTTATGATTGTGCAGCTTCGACTTCTTCGGCAATCAGTTGACGTTCATGTTTCTGAAGTTCTTCAATCAAATCGTCGATATCGCCATCCATAGCGCTGGGAATATTGCTGCGAGAGTAGCCGACGCGGTGGTCTGTGATGCGGTCTTGCGGGAAGTTGTAGGTTCGGATTTTTTCACTACGGTCGCCGCTACCAATGAGCTTTGAACGCTCAGCGCTTTCTTTGGCGCGTTGTTCTTCTTCTTGGCGTGCTTTCAGTCGAGCGCGGAGCACGTTCATTGCCTTTGCTTTATTCTTTATTTGCGATTTTTCATCCTGCATCGTCACTACTACTCCCGTCGGAGCGTGAGTAATCCGAACGGCAGAGTCGGTTGTGTTAACACTTTGACCACCATTACCGCTCGAGCGGTAGGTGTCAATTTTTAGTTCGCTTTGGTTAATTTCGATATCGACTTCCTCTGCTTCAGGCAGTACGGCTACAGAGGCAGTTGATGTATGAATCCTGCCCTGACTTTCTGTGGCGGGTACTCGCTGTACGCGGTGAACACCAGATTCGAATTTCATATTTCTGTAAACTTGCTTACCGCTGACACCAAATACAATTTCCTTGAATCCACCGGTGTCGCTAGGGCTGCTTGAAATTAAGTCGATAGAATAACCCATCTTTTCAGAGTAGCGAGCGTACAACCGGTAGAGTTCGCCGGCAAAGATAGCGGCTTCATCACCACCAGCCCCAGCCCTGATCTCAATAATTACATCTTTTGGATTGTTTGGGTCTGACGGGGTCAGTTCTTCAGACAGTGACTGTTGAACTGATTCTAGTTTGGCGTTTATTTTTCTTAGTTCATCCTCTGCTATTTCTGCTAGCTCTTCATCGTCGAGCATTTCCCGCGTGTCTGAGCGTTGTTGCTCTAGTTGTTTAAGTTGTTCAAAATCAGCTAAGATTGATTGTAATTTTGTGTAGCGCTTAGAGCGCGGCACGTAATCTTCGTGAGAAAACGAGTCAGGTTGACTCATGAAATCTTCAAGTGATTCAAATTCTTCGCGAAGTTTTGGTTCGAGCCGTTTTAAGTCCATAAGTTTATCCTAGCACAGAGTAAATACCGGCAATTAAGGTTGTAGGACTCTAGTTACTTGTTGGCCTGTGGGTCGCCGATTTTAGTGACTTCAGACTCATCGCTGTCATCAGAATTGTCATCTTCGGACTGTTTGCTGGCCTGCTTGGCTTTTTGCTTTCGCGCAGCTTCGGCTTTTTTAGCCTTGGCCTTAAAGCGATCGACACGGCCTTCAATGTCCATGACTTTTTCCTTGCCGGTGTAGAACGGGTGTGAGGAGCTAGAAATGTGCACCTTAATTAGCGGGTACTCAACGCCGTCAACAGTGGCGGTTTCCTTAGTTTCGGCAGTTGACGAAATAATAAAGTCGTCGCCGCTCGATGTGTCACGGAATATAACTGGTCGATAATTGGTTGGGTGGATATCTGTCTTCATACTCGAAACATTCTAGAGTACGCGCTAAGAGTTGTAAAGTGTTATAAGTGTTGTTCGAAAAAATCGAAGGTGTTATAATGGCAATCAGCCAATAATCAATAATCAAACAGTGAGTGGAGATTAATGATTCCTCGCCGGCTTCTTTTGCCGGTGATAGTGCCACTCACGAAGCGAAAGGAATTTATCATGGCAAAACTAGATCCAAAGGTTCTCCTAAAAACTGGTGCTCATTTCGGGCACAAAACATCTCGATGGCACCCCAAAATGGCGCCATACATTTATGACAAGCGTGACGGGACGCACATCATTGACCTGTTCCAGACAGTAGAATTGCTAGAAGAAGCGTGCAAAAAAGCTCAGGCAGTTACTGCTCGAGGCGGCGATGTACTGTTCGTCGGCACTAAGAAACAAGTGTCAGAACTAGTTCGCAATGTCGCGGAGTCACTCAATCAGCCGTACATAACTGAACGATGGATGGGCGGAATGTTAACCAACAAAGCCACTATGCAGTCTCGAATCAAACATCTTAAGACGCTGGAAAAAGAAATGGACAGTGGCGAGATGGAAGCAATGTATAGCAAACTCGAACTGCAACGTTTTGAAGAAGAAATCGAAAAATTGAACGAAAATTTTGGTGGCATTAAAGATATGGATGGCGAACCCGATTTGCTAGTTATAGTTGACACCGTTGATGATAATCTCGCCGTAGCAGAAGCCAACCGCATGAATATTCCAGTAATTGGTATTGTTGATACGAACGCTGACCCGAGATTAGTAGAATTTCCGGTTCCAGCTAATGACGATTCAATTAAAACTGTAGAGTTAATTCTGAAACAAATTACCGAAGCAATCGAAGCTGGCTCTGCAAAACGCATCGAAACTACTAATAAAGCAAAAGCCGCAGACGCCAAAGACGCAGCCAAAAAGGAGAAAAAGTAGTATGGCAATTGATGTAGAACTGATAAAAAAACTTCGATCAATGACAGGTGTCGGCCTTACTGACGCTAAAAAAGCACTCGAAGCTGCAGATGGCGACTTCGACAAAGCAGTTGAAGAAATGCGCATCAAAGGCATCGCCAAGGCTGAAAAGAAATCGGCTCGTACTGCAAGCGCAGGCATTGTTCACTCATATGTCCATGGCGATAAAATCGGCGTACTGGTAGAAATCAGTTGTGAAACTGACTTTGTTGCACGTACCAAAGACTTTGTTAACTTTGCCAACGATGTCGCTCTGCATGTAGCGGCGTCAAATCCGGAGGTAGTTTCTACCGATGAAGTGCCAGAAGACCGAGTTGCTAAAGAAAAAGAACTGATCAAAGCAGAACTCAAAGAACAAGATAAGCCAGCTGATATGATCGAGAAAATAACTGCAGGCAAACTTGATAAATTCAAATCTGAAATCAGCTTGCTGCAACAGCCGTTTGTGAAGAATCCAGACCAAACTATCGAAGACTATTTGAAGGCGACGATTGCTCAATTAGGCGAAAACATTGTAATCCGTCGATTTGCTCGGATTGAACTCGGTCAGTAGACTTTAAGTACGTATCACTTCGTTAACAACAAGGAGATAGCATGGATAGCTCGCTTACGTCGCTAAAAAAGCAAATGCAGGAAACTACCGACCACTTTAAACAAGAGCTGGCAAAGATTCGAACAGGTCGTGCTAATCCGCAAATGTTACAGGGCGTTATGGTCGACGTTTATGGCCAGCAGACTCCGCTCGAGCATGCAGCAACAGTAAATGCAGTCGATGCTCAACTGCTACAGATTACTCCGTATGACCCAAATAATCTCGATACAATTTCGGCCGTGATTCGCGATGATCAATCACTGGGTCTCAATCCGTCAGATGATGGCAAAGTTGTGCGTGTGCCAATTCCGGCACTGACAACTGAACGCCGTGAACAAATCGTCAAACAAGTAGGCGAAAAAATCGAAAAGGCTAAAGTTAGCTTACGCAACGCTCGACACGATGCACTCGATGAGGCTAAAACTGCTAAAAATGATGGCGACATCAGCGAAGATGAATATCATCGTTTCGAAAAGCAAGTGGGTGAACTGTTGAGTGGCACCCAGGACGAAATTGAACAGTTAGCAGAAACTAAAGAACAGGAGATTATGACCGTTTAGGTTGTAATCTATCTTGTCGAATGACAGTTAACCAGGGCAGGAGTTAGCGAATGAATATCCTGAGTATTCTATTGGGCATTACCGTATTAAGTGTTCTGGTGATTATCCACGAGCTTGGCCACTATTTGGTAGCCAAACGAAATGGTGTTGAAGTTGAGGAATTCGGCCTGGGCTTTCCGCCAAAGGTTTGGGGTAAGATAATGGGGCGTGGCATTATGCGCACGTATTATTCATTTAACTTGCTGCCGCTCGGCGGCTTTGTCCGGCTAAAAGGGGAAACCACAGCCTCTAATGAACCTGGTAGCTTTGGAGCCGCCAGCCTGTGGGTGAAATCTAAAATTACCTACGCTGGTGTGGCGGTAAACTTAGTTGCAGCGATGTTGTTTCTAGGTATCGTCGCAGCGATAAAAATGCCAGTCGTATTCGATAATCAATTTATGGTTGCTACAGATAGCGAAATACTAACAGATGAAATGCAGATTGGGCTAACAAACTTCAATACACCTGCAGAGGATGCTGGATTACAACCAGGGGACATTGTGTATAAGATTGGACCCTACGTAGTTGATGACGATGCCTCTTTGCGATACGCGCTTCGGCAGCAGGCTGGCGATACCGTGCAGATTGAATACTACGACAGCAGTGAGAATCAAGGCGTGACCAGTGCTCTTGATATTAACAGCGACGACGAAGCTCAGCAGCCCCTAAAAAATGAGTTGGGTGAAATTGTGCGCGACAGTGAAGGGCAGCCAATTAAACAGGGCTACACCGGATCTGTAATTTCACGTTATCAAGAATTTAAGGCGACTTGGTCGGCACCTATTGTTGGAGTGGTGTCTGCGCTGCAGTTTAGCTGGGAGACGCTGGCGCTGCTCGGAGATATGGTGACGAATGTATTCCAGGGTGAATTTGAAGCAGCAACCGCCGGAGTCGCTGGTCCAGTCGGAATTTTCTATATCTTTTCCCAGGTTGATTCGCTGAGCACGGTGCTACTGTTAAGCGGTATAATCTCGCTCAGCTTAGCAGTCATGAATTTCTTGCCGATTCCGGCACTTGATGGCGGGCGGATGGCGGTTACATATCTCTATAATATAACTAATAGAGAGTTAACTGCCGAAAAAGAGGAAGCAATTCATGGCGCAGGAATGGCATTTTTATTAATTATCGTTGCGCTGATTACTGTGGTGGACGTTCAGCGGTTCTTTTAGTCAGACATGAAGCTAAAGCGAGCTGACGCAAAATCAACTGACAAGGGAAACCTCTGGTTGCATCTATCGCCATTCTCGCAGGCGCAATGGGGCGCCATTACGGCAGTTATTATCGGCCTCGGTCTGACTTTTGTTGCACAGCTATACCTGTATTCGTTAATGCTGCCATTTAATGAGCAAATCGAGCAGAACCAACTGTTAAGCGTGTTTAGAGGCCAGTTGTTACTGGTGAGCACCCTCATTCCTCTCGTAATTTATTTTACCGTTAAAAGCTTACCGTTTTTAAAGTCAGTTTTAATCAGAAAATTAAAACTGGGACACCTTGGAATTTTACTGAAGGGCGCCGGTTTGTATTTGTTGCTAACAACAGTTGGATTGTTGATGGTTGAGTTGTTTGTGCCTGGGGCACTCGAAGTCAAACAAGACATAGGTGTCGCCAGTGGAGATCCGGCATCGGTGCTGATTGTTGCGTTTGTTTCTGTGGTGATTGTGGCGCCATTCGTTGAAGAGGTATTGTTTCGAGGGTTCATCTTTAGAGGCTTTGAAAAGACGATAGGTTTCGGCTTGGCAGTTTTGGCTTCGAGTTTGCTATTCGGTTTGCTACATGGCAGCTTGGCGGCCGTAGTTGACACGTTTGCGCTTGGAGTAGTCAGCTGTTTGCTAGTGGCGCGCTCCGGGTCGCTGTGGCCGGCGATGTTGCTACATGGACTAAAGAATGCGATCGTATATTATAATCTATTTATCGAGCCGATATTCTAGATGTATATTTTTTAGGTAATCATCGAAATGATAAGATAACTCCATGAGACTTTCGACTAATTTTGTAAAAACTAGAAAACAAGCTCCTTCAGACGAAGAAGCAAAGAATGCTCAGCTGTTGATTCGAGCTGGCTATATTCACAAAGAAATGGCTGGTGTTTACGACTATCTGCCGCTCGGCCTAAAAGTTGTCGAAAACATTAAACAAATTGTGCGTGAAGAGATGGATTCAATTGGCGGTCAAGAACTACTGATGAGCAGTTTGCAGCGGAAAGACTTATGGGAACGTACTGATCGCTGGAGTGATGAGCAGGTCGATGTTTGGTTTAAGTCGCAGCTCGCAAACGGATCAGACGTTGGGTTTGGCTGGTCTCACGAAGAACCCATTACGGATATGATGACGACCAAAATCAATAGCTATCGTGACCTGCCGGTTTATGTTTACCAATTTCAGAACAAGCTTCGTAATGAACTCCGCGCGAAAAGCGGCATCATGCGCGGTCGTGAGTTCCTGATGAAAGATTTGTATTCGTATTCCATAGATGATGATTCGCATCAAAAATTTTATGATGCAGCTAAGGACGCCTATATGCGAGTATTTGATCGGCTTGGCATTGGCGATAAAACATTCCTGACATTTGCTTCGGGTGGAGACTTTACGCAGTTTAGTCATGAGTTTCAGACAATTTGTGATGCAGGCGAAGACATTATTTATCTTGACCAAGAAAAGCAAATTGCAGTTAACAAAGAAGTGCTAACTGAAGACGTACTTGAGCAGCTCGAACTTCAAAGAGACAACTTAGAGGAGTTAAAAGCCGTCGAAGTTGGAAATATTTTCAGTTTTGGTACGGCGAAGAGTGAAGAGTTAAATTTGGCGTTTACCGATGAAGGCGGCCAGCAGCAACATGTTGTTTTGGGTTCATATGGTATTGGTATTACGCGAGTAATGGGTGTTATTGCTGAGCTAATGGCGGACGATGACGGACTGATTTGGCCGACAAACATTGCGCCAGCTCGTGTTCATCTGGTGTCTATCGGCGAAGACGGCGTAAAACAGGCGAATACAGTATATGATTCTCTATTGGAAGCAGGCGTCGACGTAATTTACGATGATCGCGACATATCGCCCGGAGCGAAGCTGGCAGATGCAGATTTGATTGGTGTGCCAATTCGAGTAGTAGCAAGTCAACGAACTGCAAAAGATGGCGTACTTGAAGTAAAAACCAGAGCTGTCGATGACAAAGAAATGCTCGACCTTCAGGCGTTGCTCGCCAAACTTTCAAACTGACGCAATCGTTGTTAATTATAAATTGAGTAACTGTTTGAAGCTGCATAGACTTGTAGGCAATGACACGACGTGAAAAAATAACTCGAAAAATTTATCATGATATCGGAATTGACCTTGGTACAGCCAATACACTGATTCATGTTCACGGTGTAGGGATAGCCGTGAATGAACCGAGTGTCGTGGCGATTCACCAAAAATCCAAAAAAGTCATCGCTATTGGTCATGAAGCAAAAGCCATGATTGGTAAAACACCGGCAGACATAGTGGCTGCACGACCATTGGTCGATGGTGTGGTTAGCGACTTTGAGATTACTGAACAAATGTTGAAGCATTTTCTAGAAAAGGTCCACAAAGATCATAAAGTTTTGTGGAATAGACCACGCGTTGTGATTGGTTTACCGAGTGATGTAACAGAAGTAGAACAACGTGCAGTTGAAGAGGCTGCAAGAAATGCCGGAGCAAGACAGACATATTTAATTCAAGAACCAATGGCTGCTGCAATTGGTTCAGGATTGGATGTGCTCGGCGATAAAGGCACAATGATTGTTGATATCGGCGGGGGCTCAACTGAAATAGCGTTGATTGCGTTGGGTGACGTAGTAGCGACAAGGAGTGTCAGGATAGCTGGAGATGAGTTAAGTGAATCAATAATGCGATACACAAGAGACCAGCATAATCTACAAATCGGTGAAACTACTGCAGAAAAGGTAAAGTTGGCGGTTGGCAGCGTCTACCACGAAAAAGAAAATCGAGAGATAACAATCAGAGGTCGAAACATTCTCTCCGGGCTGCCACAACAGATTGCAGTCGACAGCGACGCATTGCGCCCGACCCTCGTACGGCAATTCCAGCCAATTATTGACGCACTAAAGTCAGTACTTGAGGAAGCTCCTGCTGAAATAATTAGCGATATTCAGGCTGGTGGTATCACGGTAGCTGGCGGCGGGGCATTAATCGGCGGCGTTACTAATTTGATTGAACATGAGACTAGAGTGAAGACTATTGCGTCGGACGTGGCGTTAACGGCAGTAGTTCAGGGTTGTTCGATAGTGTTATCGCAGTTCGAAGATTACGAAAAAGTATTAATGCAGATAGAAGAGTAAATGAAGCGCACTAACAAACTTGTTGCAGCGAGCTTATTGGGCAGTTTGTTGTTGTTGATTTTATTCGTGCCGAGTGCTCAACACGCAATTGATACGGTATTTTCTCCGTTGCGAGTATTAATATACCCCAGAGCGTCAATTGATCAGCAACCAGACGAAAACAACTCTAGTGTCGCTTCCGGTTCTGAGGATGAAATGCAGATTATTAGTTATAGTCCGAATGTGGGTCGGCGGGAAGTCATTGTCGATATAGGTGATCGGGATGTGAGCGTTGGTTTCGCTGCGACTGTCAACGACGTGTTAGTCGGCGAGGTTGTCGATGTGAGTTCAAAACGAGCCAGAGTGCTCCTGATCAATGACCCAAGATTTAGGGTAATAGCAGATACAGCTCGAGGTGCTAAAGGATTAATTAATTCTAACTATCGACAAATTATTCTAATTGATATTGCTCAAAACCAACCAATCCAACCAGGAGATACTGTTCGAACGTTAAGTAGCCAGTATCCAAATGTTCACGACGTAGCGATCGGGGTTGTCGATGAGATTATGAACAGCGATGATTTACTTAAACAAGCTCTATTGTCTCAACCAGTTGAACTTGATAATTTACAGCGAATTTCAATTCCATGAGTATAGGCGCCGTAGTAGTTGGAGTTGTTGTGGTAGTCGCATTTGCGAATAACTTACCAATCTTACTGCACGTATTATTTATTCTACCGATGGCGATAGCTATTGGTGTGCGCATTGCAGGATCGGACATTCAAAAAACCCTAAACATCATTGTGGTTTGTTTAGTCTACGCTGGATTTACCGGGCAATATGAATTTTCTGCAACATTTGGCTTGCTTGGCGTCTGGTTGTTGGCCGTACAACACCGTTTGGGCGTGTCGAATGGGGTGACGGCACTCATGGCGACAATAATTGTGCAGGTCTGGTTTATCCTTGAACTTGGTGTCCCGGATGTTGGTGTTTATTTGGCATTTATTTTACAGCTTGTTGTTATAATGTTGGTGAATTATAAGCTTCATCCAAGGGGTAAAAAGAGTGTCTGATCTGAATCCATTTAGAATTGTACGTGATCATGAAGTGTCACAGAATCCGGTTTCTCGTCCGGTAGCTGCGTCTGTGCTGGTAGTGGGGCTTGCTGTAGCTTTAAGTTTGTTTGTGTGGAGACTGTTTGATTTGCAAGTTATCGCAAGTGATCAGCTGCTGTCACAGGCGAATGGTAATAGAGTGAGAGAAGTTGTCGAGTTTGCTCCGAGAGGCACCATTTATGATTCCGACGATAAAGTGCTTGCAGAGAATGTGGCAGGTTTTCAGCTGTCAGTGACACCGTATTTGTTGCCTAGTCAAGAAAGTAGTCGTAATCAGCTTTATCAACAGATTGCAGGCTGGCTAGACATGCCTGTTGTCGAAGTTGTTGATCGGGCTGAGAGTCAGGGTGAAAATTCAGTGCTACCGGTAGCAATTGGTCGGCGCCTTCAGCAAGACCAAGCGCTAAACGTAAAGCGTAGATTATCAAACGTAAACGGTGTTGAGTTGTCTGTTGTACCGGTGCGTGAGTATGCCGTCGCTGGTGGTTTATCGCATATCATTGGCTACACCGGCCTGGTTGATGAGTCCGACATCCGTAAGCGTACAGATTTGTCTTTAGTTGATTATGTCGGACGAGCCGGTGTCGAGCAGTACTACGACGAGACGTTGCGCGGCGAGAACGGCTATAAACGTTACGAAGTGGATGCGAGCGGTAGACCCGTGCGCTTGCTGGCCAGCAAGGACCCTGTTGCGGGTAGTGACATTCATTTATCAATTAACCTGGCTGCTCAGCGGAGTATGGCTCAATCAATTAAAAAACAACTTACAGAGGCTAGTGTTAGCCATGGCAGTGGGGTCGCGATTGAATCAGAAACCGGTCAGATAATTGCTTCGGTCAGTCTACCGGACTATGACAACAATTTGTTTGCTCGTGGAATCACTCAGACAGACTACAATCGGCTGATTAATAACAGCGACAACCCGCTGTTTAATGCGGTAGTGGATGGAAACTTTCCAAGCGGGTCGATTATCAAGCCAGTTGTAGCGAGTGCAGCACTCCAGGAGGGAGTAGTTACTGAGGATACGATTATAAATGACGGTGGTTATATCGAGGTTGTCAGCCGATATGATCCGACCCAAAGTTTTCGTTTTAACGGTTGGCGACCTGGGGGACTTGGGCCAATGAATGTACGACGAGCAATCGCCATGAGTTCAAATATATATTTCTTTACCGTTGGTGGTGGGCATGGAGGCGTTAGCGGGCTTGGAGTCGACAGACTAACCAACTACTACAAAGCCTTCGGTCTAGGCGACAGGAGCGGCATAGACTTGCCGTCAGAATCGACTGGGTTGGTTCCTTCGCCTTCGTGGAAGCAACAAACAAAAGATCAACCATGGACTCAAGGTGACACCTTTAATATTTCAATTGGACAAGGTGATTTACAGATTACACCACTGCAAATCACTCGCGCTAATAATGTGTTTGCGACTGGTGGTCGACTTGTGACGCCGCGATTACTGTTAAAAATTAATGGCAAGTTTGTCGAGCCCGCCAACAGCACTACGCTTAAAATTGATTCAAAACACATGAAGGCAGTCCAGGAAGGAATGAGACAAGTAGTAGTGAACGGCGCCACGAATCCAGCACGATTTGCTAATATTCCGGTAGACATTGCCGGCAAGAGCGGTACAGCAGAGCAAAACACAGACGCTAACCAGCCGTCACACGCTTGGTTTACTGCATATGCGCCGTATGACAACCCAGAAGTAATGGCGACAGTTCTAATAGAGGAGGGGCGCAGCGGTTCAATTGCGGCTGCTCCAGCTGTATCTTCGTTTTTAGAAGATTATTTTACGGCGAATTAACAACTTGCGAGGCACACTAGTGACTGATATGCTGCAGTTCGACAAAAGAAACAACAGGAGGAACTAATGCTTAACAAAGAATACCGATTAACGCAGGAAGGTCTCGATAAACTAGAGACTGAACTGGAACAACTACAAGTACGCACAAAAGAAGTTGCTGACGACATCGCAATAGCTCGCCAGCAGGGTGATTTGAGTGAAAATGCTGAATATCAGAACGCCAAAGATGAGCAGCGTAAAGTCCAGCGCCGCATCAAAGAGATAAATGCAATTTTAGCTAGCTCCGAAGTGGTGGAGCCCCCAACATCTAATGATGAAGTTGTATTTGGTTCAACTGTAGAGCTTAGTGGCAGCGATGGAGATGTTTCGTATCAAGTTGTTGGCTCGCTAGAAGCCAACCCAGCCGAGAGTAAAATTTCCGACGAATCACCAATAGGTCGAGCACTTCTCGGCGCCAAAAAGGGGCAGACAGTTAGTATCAATCTTCCCGCCAACACCAAACAGTACACTGTCGAATCTATCAGCTAACTAACTTCAGTAGCAGCTGGTAGTTGGATTTGCTAAGCTACTACTATGGCAACATTACAAGAATTGAGAAACGAGCGGGTTGAAAAGCTTACTAAATTGCGAGAATTAGGCGTAAATCCATACCCTGCCACCAGCGACAGAAAACAGACAATCCAGTCAGTGCTAAATGATTTTAGCGAAGACGAGTCGACAACTGTAGTAGGAAGAATCTGGGCGCAGCGCGGTCATGGGAAGCTACGGTTTTTTGACATCCGCGATGATTCAGGTGAAGTTCAATTGCTGGTGCGCGCCGACCAGCTAGAAAAGCTAGACGAAGCTAATTCGCAACTTGGTTTCGAACAGTTAAACCTGCTCGACATCGGTGATTTTATAGAGGTAGGCGGCACAACTACAACTACTAGAACCGGGCAACCATCGATGGAAGTCAGCAGTTTACGCATCCTCAGCAAGTCATTGCGACCACTCCCAGATAGTTGGAGCGGTCTAAAAGATAAAGAAACAAGAATGCGCCGACGCTACTTGGATACCAACCTCAATGATGATGTTAAACAGCGCTATTTACGTCGTAGTCAGTTCTGGCAGTCAACACGACAGTTCCTAATCGATAACGGCTTCGTTGAGATAAATATTCCTGTACTCGAGAGTACTGCCGGAGGCGCAGACGCTAATCCATTCGTGACTCACATGGACGCTCTAGGCCAAGACTTTTATTTACGAATTAGCCACGAACTACCTCTGAAGCGTTTGCTGGTTGGTGGGTATGAAAAAGTATTTGATATTGGGCCACGTTTCAGAAACGAAAACTATAGTGATGAGCATCTCCCAGAGCATGTAGCGATGGAGTGGTATTGGGCGTATGCGGACTGGAAGCAGGGTATGAAATTGACACAGCAACTCGTCAGACACGTGGCTGACAATACCTGGGGCGGTCGAACGTTTAGTTTAGACGGAGTTAATATTGACCTCGGTGGCGATGATGAAGATTGGCCGCAACTAAGCTTTGTTAATCTAATTAAAGAAAACTACGACATCGATGTGTTTGACACTTCAATTGATGAGGTCGCAGCAAAACTTAAAGAATATAACCTGGAAGTAGAAAAAACAGATAGTATCGGTCGCGGTATCGACAAGCTTTGGAAAAAGCTCAGAGTTGATATTCCGGGGCCAGCGTTCCTGGTTGATGTGCCGGCATTTCTACAGCCACTTGCGAAGGTCCAGAAGGGCGATGGCCGGCTAAGTCAGCAGTTTAACCTCTTGCTCGGTGGCACAGAAGCTTGCAAGGCATACGGGGAGCTAAATGATCCACAATTGCAGCTTGATCGGTTTGTCGAGCAGCAACAGTTGCGAGATGAGGGCGACAACGAAGCAATGATGCTCGATATCGAATATGTCGAAGCTCTAGAGTACGGCATGCCACCAGCCTGCGGGTTTGGTTACAGTGAGCGACTCTTCTGGCTCCTTGAAGGAGTAACAGCTCGGGAAGGGGTCCCATTTCCACAGCTTCGATCTGAGATTAGCGACACCACTAAAGATATTTATTCAGCCGAATTTGAATCATTAAACGGATCATAAGGAGAACTTTGTGTTAGACCCGCAATTTATTGTTGATAACAAGCAACGTGTTCAGTCGGCCGCCGACAACAAAGATGTAGATGTCGACGTCGATGAATTTGTCGATATTTATTCGCGGCGTGGAGAACTCTTGCAGCAAATTGAAGAGTTGCGAGCAGAGAGAAACGATAACGCAAACGAGATTAAAAAAAGCGATGGTAAGCCGCCAGAAGATCTGATAAAAAAAGGCCGTGAGATTAAGCAAAATCTAGTAAATCTAGAAGAAAAATTTGACTCAATCGATGACAAATACACAACGCTCATCTATAAAATTCCTAATGTTCATGGTGAAGACACTCCAGTTGGACGTAGCGAAAAAGACAACACTATCAGCGAAACTATCGGAGAAAAACCTGAGTATAATTTTGAACCAAAGCAACACGATGAGCTTGGAGAAACACTGGGGCTAATCGACCAAGAGCATGCCGCTAAAGTTAGTGGTAGTCGATTTGCATATTTGTTTGGGGATATTGTGAAAATGCAATTTGGGCTGATTCGGCTGGGTCTAGATACCTTGACTAGCCAGCAAAAACTCGAAGAAATCATTAACGACAGCGGACTTAAAAACGTGTCGGCAAAGCCATTTATTCCGGCCTTGCCGCCAGTTATGATGCGCACCGAGCCGTACCAACGCACTGCTCGACTAAAGCCGCAGGACGTCACCTACAAATTAGCTGATGATGATGCTTGGCTAATCGGCAGCGCCGAGCATAGTCTTTGTAGCTATCATATGGACGAAATTATTAACTCCGAAGCATTTCCAATTCGCTATGTTGGCTACTCGACCAGTTTCCGTCGCGAAGCCGGCAGCTATGGTCAGGATACTACTGGGATATTCCGACTCCATCATTTCGACAAATTAGAGATGGAATCGTTCACTAAACCAGAAGATGGTCGAAAAGAACACCAGTTAATGATTGAAGTTCAAAAATACTTAATGAAACAGCTAGGTTTGCCATTCCAGGTCGTCATTAAGTGCACTGCTGATCTAGGCGCACCAAATTACAGGGGTGTAGATATAGAAACCTGGTTCTCTGGTCAGAAGCAATACCGCGAGACTCATTCAGCCGACTTTATGACTGACTATCAAGCACGGCGACTCAATACACGTTATGAAGATGAAGGTGGAGATAAACACTATGTTCACACCAATGATGCTACAGTGTTTGCGATGGGACGAACGTTAGCCGCAATCATCGAGTATTATCAACAAGTAGACGGTAGTATCGTAGTGCCAGAGGTGCTGCGAGACGACGTTGGAAGGGATGTCATTCATGCAAATGCATATAAACAATCATAATTTCGAGCCGACACGTAAGTTAAATTCCTATATCACCAAGAAGCTTAACTCGCTTGATAAATTTATTCCAAAGGGCCACAGAGAGGACGCATCGGCGCAAGTTAATCTAAAACAGGAGCCAAACACCGATGAGCCATTCATTTGCGATATCATTGTTCGTACTTACCCCAAAAAAGAATTTGTTATAAAAGAGCGAGCGGTCAATATGTTTGCAGCAGTTGATATCAGCCACTCAAAACTGAAGCGACAATTGCGTAAACACAAGGAAACTCTTCAGGACGATTCACGAAAGAATCCTAAATCAACCATGCGACGTGTTCGTGAAATGGTCGATCGAGATTTCTTCGGTAAACAAAACTAGTATTCATTGCTTGTAAAGTGCTAATGACTAGTGTTATTATGTAACATACAAATACATCAAGACAAAAACAATAAAAAATGTGTTTGAAACAAAAATATTAACAGAGGAAACATGGCTGATCAGGTCAAATCGCACGAGGGCACGCGTGTCGATATCTCTACTACTTCGGTGGTGGTTAAAACTTTATATCAAAGATAAAATTTAAAATTATCAACATATAGCCCAGCGATTTGTCAGGCGACGCCTGTAAAACAAATCACTGTGATTAGTTCACAAAAAAACAACAACAATCAATTACCCACGCCAAGCGTAGGGTATTGTTCAGCCTTTCGTGCCCATTGGCTGAGCAATACTGTGCGTTGGGCTAGTTTCATGGTGGCAATATTCAGTTTGGTGTTACTTTCCTTTGTGAGCGGTAGCGTCGACATACCCACCCACGCCGCCATCAACAACCAACTAAACTTCCAAGGCCGCTTACGCAACAGCTCCCAGGCCATCACTCCTGACGGAGACTACCACTTACGCTTTAAGATCTACTCCGGCGGAGACGGTAACCT